>ERZ838516.4464-NODE-4464-length-10802-cov-20.725226_pt1 | contig 10802 bp, 14 predicted proteins | sample MGYA00519910_ERZ838516 | MGnify/ENA primary metagenome ERZ838516 (study PRJEB31850, sample SAMEA3708837) | human gut metagenome | biome: human gut; feature: human-associated habitat; material: faeces | place: China | collected 2014 ... | reverse complement strand
CGTTTAGATCACATTCATCATGATCTTTCTTTTCAAAAAATATCTTTAGATTATCTCGTATCACAAGAGATAAAAAAACAATCCCTTTTCTTCTTTGAAAAAGATATAAAAGTAGATTATCAAATCAAAGATATACAAATATTGACGGATGAAAAATGGAGTGCTTTTGTCATTGAACAAATACTTTCTAATGCCTTAAAATATACTCAACAAGGAAGTATTAAATTTTATAATGATCATGAAAAACTTTATATTCAAGATAGTGGTATTGGTATTAAAGAAAGTAATCTTCCTCGTGTTTTTGAAAGAGGATTTACGGGGTTTCAAGGAAGAAATGATAAAAAAGCGAGTGGTTTAGGTCTTTATTTATGTAAGAATATTTTTGATAAATTAGGTCATCTAATTTCTATTGAATCGACTATTGGTAAAGGAACAACGGTATGTCTTGATTTTACTAAAAAAGAAATATTTATTGAATAATCTTACAATAATGTAAGAGAGAGTTATATATAATTAAATTTTGTAATTTATCTCAAAATAAAAAAAGCTAGATTTTACAAGGGTTTTAAAAAAGATACTATCATTTCAATTTAATATAACAGTATCTAGCTTTACCCCAAATTTACCCCAAAAATAAATAAGTGTTATACCAGGATCTATAGCTATTAGTCATTTTAGGCTAATAGTTTTTTTAGCTACGTACTCAATTTGGATACATAGCTATTATGATCTTTTATAAGAGTGTTCATCATTTAGTGTAGACCTTACAAAAGAGGTAGCGCAATCTTGCCCACCCCTAAATATAAAATTTTAATATGTTGTAAGCTTTACTATTACTCATTTTTAAGTAATAGCTTTATTTGACGGCTGAATTTTCAGCTACCACATAAATATATGATTATGTTATCTTATTTTTTTAACACGCTCATTTTTTAGCTAGTTAATGTTATAGGACTTTCGCCCAATTTTGGGCATGTTGATATTTTAGGGTGTTGCTCATTTTTGAGCCGTAGCTATTATGATCTAATTTATTAGTTATGTTTGGTTGCTCAATTTTAGGCCACTAATATTAAACAAATAGTTTTAGACTTTTCGGTCCATAACTCTATATAGCATTTTCTAATATTTTAGAAATGGGGGTAACACTTTAGATTTCCTATTACAAATATAAAATAATGTGCAACCTTTTAGAGTGTGCAACCAATTAAAAACGGGTGCAAAATTTAAAGACTAAATAAAATAAAAACCGACAATTTTTTGTCGGCTATTATTTACATTTAGTTATTGTCCTTGTTCCCAAGCCCATTTTTTACACTTATTAAACGCTTCAATCGCTTCTTTTGGGGCATCTCTCATAACTCCATCTTTTACTTTATCTTCATACGGTTCCCATATTTTCATCAGTTCTTCTATTTCTTTAGGATAATGTCTTAAAGCCATTTTATTTCCGCCCCTTTCTGCTAGTTGAAGCTATGTATTCAGCTTCCACTTCATCATAACGTGAATACTTATACATCTTTTTGGCGTAATCACTTATCTCACCTACATTATATTCTTTTATTGGTGGGGTATCAATCTATTATATCGTGTTTTACCTATGTACTTTTTTATACAAGGGCGTACCGAAAATGTCACTCCCTTTTGAATGTCTATATAATAAAGAGGGTGACCCTCCATATTTGAAATAATCTTAACCTTTATTAACAAACCGTTTTATCATGTACAAGTATTTCATTTGCTTTTAGTTTTTTTAGAATAATATCAAAGTTTGTTGCTACTTCTTTTTTTAATTCATCAATAAGGTCTTGATTTACCTGTAAAACTTGAGCAAGTTCAATCATCCCATCAATTTCGTTCAATTCTGTAATTGCAAAATCTAAATCCGCTATATTGGTTAAATCTTCTAAGCTTTTTCTTTGTTCCATAATTCTGTTTTTAATTGTGTTATATGCTTTATTTTTCATTATTCTTCTTTCCTTTCACTCTCTAAATCCTTTTATTTTGAGTTATAAGCGTTGCTTTATAAAATAGGTATTCTTTTTCAAATGATATAATATCGCTTAATGTGGCTTAAATTTGTTATGTTCTTATTTGCTATAGGCACAACCTTTCTTTTGTGCTTTGACACCTTGGACATATCCTAAAGTAAAAGCGTCTATAACCGCTTCCACTTGACCATTGCTATTATTTAAAATATTAGTTATATCACTCGCTCTCATATTATAGAGGGGGTTTATTTCTTTTTGTGCGTTTTTAATCGTGTGTTCTATATCTACTATTCTTGACATTGTTCTTACTCCTTTTCTCTTTTAATATCTTTATAAAATTCTTTTTCTAACTTTTCTAGTGATGGCATGTTGTTTAAATCAATGTACTTAGCCAATTCTAAACAAGCCTTTGGAAACTCCCTTTTGTAAGTTGAAACACTTATGCAATAAGATTTATCAAGAGTTCTAATCATTTCAGTATACCCTCTTGAACATACATACGTTCTAATGATATTTCTATGCCGTGTATTAAGTAAATAAATTAATGGTATAAATTTATCAAGCTCTCTATTAAACAGCTCTAGGCGCTTATTTAGAAGCTCTCTACGCAACATATTAGAAGTTATTTGTTCTCCTTTGGGCTTCAAAAAACCTCCAGGAGCTTCATTTGAGTATTTAATAGATTGAGGGCTTGGAATGTCCTCTATTTCAAATGTCAAAGAAAGTCTTTCTAAATTGATTTTTCTTAATTCCGTTAGATATTCTTTGACTTGCTTAACTGTTTCTTTTTCTTTCTCATTCATTATCCTTTTCTCTCAAAATACTAGCTATATTTAGTAATGATTTTTGAATAAATATAAATTCATCATAAGAATATATTGATCTTTCAATTCCTAAAACGAATGTATTTAACAACTCTTGTGAAGAAATAATAACAATGATATTTAATTCTTTCTCATGAATGTATTTTGAATGCATTCTAGCGCTATTAAGTATTTTTAAAAAACGTTTGTCAATATCCTCGTCAAATACTTCTCTTTTTATTTTTTCTAAACAATTTAACATAATTAAAGTGATAATAAGAATAAAAAATATTATAAAAATAATTAATTTCTGGATAGGAGGGTTTATAAAAATTCTAATAATGCCATAAAACATAAATAATAAACCAAAAATAAATAAGCATTTTTCAAACTTATCACTTCTTATTGCTTTTCTAATTTTAAATAACATTTCAAACTCCTTTTATATGTAGCAATTTACAATTTTCTAAATAGAATGTGATCATAATTTTTATCTAGTGAAAATATCATACTTATATACTTTATAAAGGCGCTTTCATCATCACTTTCAAAAGTTGCCTTATATAGTAATTTATCTTTTTTATTAAATACGAGTACCTCACCTTTAGATTTAAAATCTTTTTTAATTTTTCTCATTATAAAATTCTATTCCTGTTGTTGATTGTATTTGATTAAGATTTATAAACGAATAACATTGTTGCAGAAGAGGGAGAGCTTATAAAAGTTTTAATTTTAGAAATCATATCTTTTGAATTGATCCAATGAAATACTTTTATAATATCTTCTTTTCTTCCTAAATTTAAACCTAATGATATGTTGTTTTGAGTATGATTAATCAACAAAAATGATTTTGTACTTTTTCCTCTTTTAATTATGTATGTTTTATTTGCTTTTTCTTTGTAAATCATTTGTTTATTTCCTCACTTTCTTTTGTATTTTAATGTTATATAACATATAGACACTATATATATTCATGATTGTATTTTTAATACTAATAACAATATCGTGTGGGTGGGCACACACCACCTCTCCTCAACTTACCTCACCTAATCTATACTAATCTAATCTATACTAATCTAATCTATACTAATCTAATCTATACTAATCTATGCGGACATTTGACAACCATTTGACAACCATTTGACAACCATTTGACAACCATTTGACAACCATTTGACAACCAAATAAAAAAACAGTTATTTTTTTATGTATTTTTTATTTTGTATTTTCACTTTATTAAGCTCATTTAAATGCATTGTTTTTTTTGCTCTGTCTTTTCTAATTTGATTATGCATATACCAATGTGTCACAACTATAACACCTGTATCAAATGGAATAACAAAACCATTTTTTTCAAGCTCTTCTATGTTTTCAACTTCTAAACCTGTAAAACGTGCCACGGCTTTAGGATTGCTTATAAATCCCTCGTCATCTGCGTTTAAATTTAAATAAACGTATAATAGTTTTGCGTTTGTTGTCATATCAATAAAAATATCACTATCCATAACTTCTTTAGAAAACATTCTTTTTGTTGCCATTAATTGCTCCCCCTTTGCTTATAGCTTTCTATAGCCTTAACCCTATTAGAAACATCACAACCACGATATACTTCTTGAAATCGTTCAATTTCCCTTTGTGAGAACATAAACCCTTTACCTGTTTTAATGGCTTGTATTAGTCCTAATTCTCTTAACGTTGAGATATGTTGTTTTGTAGTGCCTAGTTTTTGAGCCACTTCTTCTTGTGATAGCATATTCAAGTATAAAGCTTTTTCTTTTTCTTCTTTTACTTCAATCATGCTATATAATTCTTTCTTTAAGTTTTCAACTTCTAAAGGTATTTGATTAATGCGCTTATTGATCTTTTCAAAGTTTAAAGAGCTATCATTGTTATTTGAATTTAACAATCTCATTCTTTCTTCGCTTAAAGATATGATCTTTAAAATTAATTCTTCTTGTTTATCCATGTTTACCACTCCTTTTTTTATGAATTTGAGGTATTGCTAGATTGATCTAATTAAAATAGCCAAACAATCCGCAACAAAACAACATAATACGATAATTGTTACTAGTCCTCTTGTTGTTAATTTCATGTTCTTATACCTCATTTCTTTTGATTTCGTCATAATTGACGATTAATACTACTTTTCGATTAACTTCTCTAAATCAACGTTTAAAGCTTTTGCTACTTTTTGTGCAATATCTTCTCTACATGATTTACCACACTTGATATTGCTTAATGTAACACGATTAACACCACTTCTTTTAGATAGCTCTATAAGTGTTAAATCTTGCTTTGTTAATTCAGTAACAAATTTTAATCTATCAATTCTCATTGCGTTCACCTCACTTTACAAACATAATTATGTTTGCTATATTTAATTTAACAAACATATATGTATTTGTAAATGCCTTTTTAAATACTTTTGTGTTTGTTAGTTAAAAATATGTGTTATACTTCGTATGAGGTGATAAAAAATGACTATAGGAAATAACATCAAAAGAATTAGAGAAGAGAAAGGAATGACACAAAAGGAACTAGCGGATAAATGCAATATTATTTATCAAACGATAGGAAAATATGAGAGGAATTTATTAAATCCAAAATACGAAACATTAGAAAAAATTGCAAAAGCTCTTGAGGTTTCATCATTTGATTTAATAGATGGTTATAAAGTCCCTGTTTATCAAGTAAAACATATTAATATTGAGCTTGAGCCATGGGCTTTATACTACTCTAATATTTTTAATACTTATAAAGAAAAAAGTGATTTGTTTTATACCTGGTATCGTAGAAAGAAACAAGAAGTAAGCTATGAGCTAGATAAGTTAAAAAGTGTGAAACTTGATTTTAACATTCCTTTTCATGATTATGGGCAAGATATCGGAAAAGCTTTTAATGATTTTTTTACTGATCATATAAATTATTTACAAAGTTTAATAAATGATTTAAATTATCTTTTTGAAACTTTAGAGGGGATGTATGAAGAACAAGAAAACTTTTTAGAAAATGGTACAATTTTAGATACTGTTGATAAGAAAAGAAAAGAGCTATTAAAGTTAGTTCATACTCCTTTTATAGATGAAAGAGAACAAGAGGAAAGCTATTTTAATTCTTTAAGTGATGAAGAAGTAGAAAAAGAATTTAATAAGCTTGTAGATAAATTAAAATTAGAAAACAATAAACTATTAGAAGAATTGAACAAATTAGAAAATAAATAAAACTTATATTATTTATCACCCCTCCTGGTATAACACGGACAAAACGGCAAAAAGGAGGGCATAACAATGAGCATTTTAAAAGTAGCAAGTAAAAAGGCTAAAAATGGATATACATTTAAAGTTGATTTTAGATATAAAACCAATGGCATAACAACAAGATACGTTAAGAGTGGCTTTCTAACAAAGAAAGAAGCTAAAGAACATGAGGAAGATATAAAAGCACAAATAAGACTATATGGACGAGTAAAGAAGATATATAACGGTACTTTAAATATGTGCTTTGATGAATGGTTAAAGGTTGACAGCAACCAATTAGCACCTAATACAATCAATTTATATAAGCAAACTTATAATAAGTATGTAAAGAATACTATAGGAAAAGAAAAACTTGTAAACTTAAAATATAAAGAAATACAAGCATTTATAAATAAAAGTAATATAAGCTATGATAATTGTATTGCTATTAAGAAAGTATTAAATATGGTGTTTAATTTTGCTGTTAAGAATGAGTATGTTGAAAATAACCCAATTCAATTTATTAAAAATACTAAAGTAAAAGATAAGAAAGACAAAAATAATTATATTACATTTGAAGAATACCAAACATTAACAAATAAATTAAATCAAGGTTCTTTTAATGATCATGCAATTTCTATTGCTATTAGTATTGGGTATTATACAGGTTTAAGAGTAAGTGAAATATTAGCATTAAATAAAAATGACTTTGATTTTATTAACAATACGATAAGTGTTACTAAACAGATTGCTAATAGAAATACTAAAGCAAAAGAAACCACAACAAAAAATATTCTTAAAACAATATCAAGCAATAGTTTATTACCTTTAGTAAATGAACTAAAAGAAATATTATTAGTATGGTTTGATATTAACCCTTATGAAGTTGTTGTTTGTAATAAGAAAGGTTTATATTTCAATCCTGTAAACATACAAGCCAAAGCTAAAGCCATAGCAAAGACTTTAAATATTGAGGGCTTCCATTTCCATATGTTAAGGCATACTTTAATAACAAATTTATATACTAATGGTGTTGATGTCAAAACCACTCAAGAATTAGCTAGACATAGCAATATCAATACAACATTAAATGTTTATACTCATCTTGAACAAAAGAACAATTTCAAGGCATTAAGTAGTGTTTTTGATAAGAATTACCCCAAAAATACCCCAAAAATTCAAGAAAGAGAAATGTTATCATAAAAAAAGCCTTATATATCAAGGCTTTCAAGAAATTATATAGAATGAATAATCTTACAATAATGTAAGATTATTTTGCTTATTTGTAAGATAAATCGATAGGTCATCTTTTATTAAAAGCATAGAATATAGGTGTAAAAAGGAGGAGACAAAAATGTCATTATTACAAGTTAAACATTTACAAAAAATTTATTCAACACGTTTTTCAAGTCAAAAGGTAGAAGCTTTAAAAGATGTCTCTTTTGACGTTAAAGAAGGTGAATATATTGCTATTATGGGTGAATCTGGAAGTGGGAAAACGACACTTTTAAACATTTTAGCTTCTTTAGATAAACCAACAAGTGGCGAAGTATTACTAGATAATCAAGATCTTACTAAAATCTCTGATAAACATATTTCAGCTTTTAGAAGAGATAATTTAGGCTTTGTATTTCAAGATTTTAACTTATTAGATACTTTTAATGTTGCTGATAATATTTATTTACCCCTTGTTTTATCCAAAGAGCCTTATGCTTTAATGAAACCAAAACTAGACAAACTAGCTAAACCTCTAGGAATAGATCATTTATTAGAAAAATATCCCTATGAAATATCTGGTGGTCAAAAACAAAGAGTTGCTGTCGCAAGAGCCCTCATAACAAATCCTAAAATCATTCTTGCCGATGAACCAACAGGAGCTCTTGATTCTAAATCAACTGATCAGCTTTTATCAATCTTTGATCAAATTCATCAAAGTGGACAAACTATTTTAATGGTGACTCATAGTAGTAAAGCAGCTAGTTATGCCAGTCGTGTTTTATTTATCAAAGATGGTCAAATCTTCCATCAGCTTTATAAAGGAGATATGTCTAATCAAGAAATGTATCAAGCTATTAGCGATACTCTAACAATGCTTCTTTCAGGAGGTCAATAAAATGAAATTTTATTTAAAATTGGCTTTAGGAAATATCAAAAAGAATAAGAAGCTTTATACATCATATTTTGTTTCAACAATCTTTTCTATTGCCTTATATTTTATTGTTAGAAATATTGGACAAAGTCCTACTTTAAAAAATCATCAAGAAATGACGATGTTTTTAGGATTAGGCAGTGGTGTAATAAGTATTTTCTCTTTTATATTTTTACTTTATACCAATAGTTTTGTTATAAAAAATAGAAAGAAAGAAATTAGCCTTTATCATATCTTAGGGATGGAAAAAAGAAATATACGTTCGATGATGTTTCTAGAAACACTCATTATCGCCCTTATTTCTCTTTCATCAGGTATTTTAATAGGTGTTCTTCTTTCGCAAATAACATCGGTTATTATCTTAAGATTGATTCATAAAAGTGTTCAATTTTCTTTAAACTTTTCATTGAACGCTTTTATACAAACTATTATTGTTTTTAGTATCATTTTCTTAATTTCTTTAATATACAATATTACTATTGTTGTAAGAAGTAATCCTATTGAACTTTTAAAAGGACAAAACATTGGTGAAAAAGAACCTAAAACAAAAATAATCTTAACGCTTTTTGGAATGATTACTTTAGGGGCTGGTTACTACCTTGCCTTATCTATCACTGATCCAATGAAAGCAATGACTTTGTTCTTTGTTGCAGTTATTTTAGTCATGCTAGGAACTTATAGTTTATTTACAGCAGGAAGTATTGCTTTATTAAAATTCTTAAAATCAAGAAGAAACTTTTATTATCAACCAACACACTTTACTTCTATTTCTGGTCTTTTATACCGTATGAAACAAAATGCGGTCGGACTAGCAAATATTTGTATTTTATGTACTTGTGTTTTGGTTACTCTTTCTTCAACAATCTGTTTATATAATGGAATTCAAGATAGTATAGACCGTCAATGTTATATGGCTGGTAATATTAAGTTGAATGGTTTTAAAAATCCAAGTTATGTTTTTGATAAAACAAAAGAATTATTAAAAGATGAAAAATATGATTCTCTTTATGCTTTACCTGTTTATGAGTATTCTGGGAGTTTAAAAAAGAATCATGCTAAACTTGATGATTATGATTATAAATATCTTTCTTGCATCAACCTTGTTTCTTTAGAAGATTATAATCATTATTTTGATAAAAACCTTTCTTTAGATAAAAATGAAATCTATCTCTATAGTTATGGAAAATATAATTACCGTTCTCTTTCTTTAAATGGCAATTCTTATGTCATTAAAGATCAAATCAAAAATCGTCAAGTTCAAACTGGTAATAGTTATGCTTTTAATGCTATAACTATTATTATGAATCAAAATAATCTTGATCAATATCAATTAAAACCACAAATATTCTTTATTGGTTTCAATGCATCAAAAGAAGTTGTTAAGAATGTTACAAATCAACTTTTAAAAATAGATTATAGTCAACTTGGTGAAAAGAATTATTATTTTACTACTCAAAATGGGATTGAAGATCAAGAACTTATCTATGAAATGTATGGAAGTATTCTCTTTATCGGTATTTTCTTATCAATTATGTTTTTAGTAGCTGCCATTATCATTATCTACAATAAACAAATATCAGAAGGATTTGAAGATCAAAATAAATTTGAAATCTTACAAAATGTTGGTATGTCACAAAAAGAAGTTAAACAAACAATCCAGTTTCAAGTACTTATTTTCTTCTTTGTCCCATTAATTGTTGCAATTATTCATTTATTATTTGCTTATCCGCTTATTTTAAAGGTATTAAACGGTTTATTGTTATGTAATGAAAATGTCTATTTTATTTCTACAATCAGTTGTATTATAAGTTTAATTATTATTTATACGATTGTTTATTTAATCACTTCTAAAGCTTATTATCGTATTGTGAAAAAATAACATATTTTAATGGACTGAAAAGCTAAATTATAGCTTCAACAGTCCTCTTTTATTATATAAAAAAACAGAGAAATCTCTCTGCTTATCCAACTATGGCTCTGGTTCTCCGATTTAATCCAACTAAAGCATGGATTCTCTAAAGAAAATATATCATATTTTCATTTTAAAAAAAATATTTTAGAGATCACTTACAATATTATGTACCCATATACCCTTTCTTACAAGAACAAGACCAAGTGTTGCTTTAGGAATATCAACACATTGAACTAGTAGATAGATAGTCAATATTGGTAATGATGTTAAACGGGTAAGTAATAAAGCGCTCATGAAAGTAAAAACAAAAGTATAACCACTATCAAATAAGAAGGTTAGAAAAGTTTTACCTCCTGCTCGCATTGTAAAATAACTACTATAATAAATAGAAATAATTGGTAACATACATGCCGCAATTTTTAAAAGTTGAGAGGCTAAAGCTTTTACTTCTAATGAAGTATTATAGATTTGTGGTATGAGTGATGAAACATTGAATAATACAATACCTATAGCCAAACACATCACAAAATTCATAAATAACATTTTTAAATCGTAATCTTTGGCTTTTTCAATTTCTCCTGCTCCAAGTTGTTGACCAACTACAATAGAAATAGAGTTACCCATAGCATAACATACGATCATAAAGAAATTTGTTACTGTTGTTGTTATGTTAATGGCAGCTACCGCTATAATTCCTCTTGTCGAATAACTTTG
>ERZ838516.4446-NODE-4446-length-10848-cov-2.280645_pt1 | contig 10848 bp, 5 predicted proteins | sample MGYA00519910_ERZ838516 | MGnify/ENA primary metagenome ERZ838516 (study PRJEB31850, sample SAMEA3708837) | human gut metagenome | biome: human gut; feature: human-associated habitat; material: faeces | place: China | collected 2014 ... | reverse complement strand
TTCCTGAACCTTGGGAACGCAATAATCTCATGAGCCAAGAAAAACATGACTTCTATGAGTTCAATAGCTTCATGATGGAACCATGGGATGGCCCTGCTGCTATGGGCTTCACTGATGGTACTGTTATCGGTGGCGTACTTGACCGTAATGGTTTGCGTCCTGCTCGTTACTATGTAACAACTGATGATCGCGTTATCATGGCGTCCGAAGTGGGTGTAGTAAACGAAAATGCTGAAAATATTCGTGCTAAAGGTCGTTTGGAACCAGGCAAAATGCTGCTCATCGATACAGAGGAACAACGTATTATCTCTGACGAAGAAATCAAACAACGCGTTGCTACTGAATTGCCATACAATGAATGGGTAAAGGAACACGTTATTCATTTGTCTGAAATTACACAGGCCGATGAAAGTACAATTCCAACAGTAGATGATTTATTCAAAGAACAACAAGCTTTTGGTTATACCCAAGAAGACCTTGTTCGCATGATTGTGCCTATGGCAAAAGATGGTAAAGACCCTGTTGGTGCCATGGGGGCGGACGCGCCTTTGGCTATCTTGTCAGATAAACCACAATTGTTATATAGCTACTTCAAGCAAATGTTCGCCCAAGTAACAAATCCTCCAATCGACTCTATTCGTGAGGAAATGGTTACATCTACGCGCGTTATGCTTGGTAACTCTGGTAACTTAACCGATCCAAACAAAGCTGGTACTTATGCGTTATCTATGCGTACACCAATTCTTACAAACCAAGAGTTGGCATCTATCAAGGCTCTTGACTGCCGTCGCATGAAATCCGTTACATTGTCAATCCTCTTCGATCCCACTAAGGGGGCTGAAGGTTTGCGCGATGCATTAGATGAATTATGCGCAAAAGCAGAAGAAGCAGCACGTACAGAACAAAATGTATTGATTTTATCCGACCGTGGCGTCGATGAAAATCATGCACCAATTCCAGCATTATTGGCTGTAGCGGCTGTTCATAATCACTTAATTAACAAAGTGTTGCGCACAGAAATCGGTCTTATTCTCGAATCTGGTGAGCCACGCGAAGTTCATCACTTCTGTACATTGATTGGTTATGGTGTAACAGCTATCAATCCGTACTTGGCTCTTGAAACTGTACGCGATTTACAAGCTCGTAAACGCCTTGGCGATATTACGCCAGAACAAGCTGAAAAGAACTATATTAAAGCTGCTGTAGGTGGCATCATGAAGGTTATGTCCAAAATGGGTATTTCCACAGTTCGCTCCTACCATGGTGCACAAATCTTTGAAGCTTTGGGCTTGAATACTAACTTCATCAACAAGTTCTTCGTAAATACACCAACACGTATTGGCGGTATTGGTCTTGGTGGTGTAGCACATGAAGCATTAGCTCGTTTTGAACGTGCTTTCAAATCCGACGAAACTGTACTCGAACCAGGCGGTTGGTACGGTCCTGTAAAAGATGGGGAAGAGCATTTGTTTAACCCTAAGACTATTGATCTTTTACAAGAATCCCTTATCAATGGGGACTATGCTAAATATAAAGAGTATTCTAAAGCTATTCGCAATGATTACCATGTTACATTGCGTTCCTTGATGGAATTGAACTACCCAGTAGGTGGCGGTATTCCAATTGAAGAGGTTGAATCTGAAGAATCTATCGTAAAACGCTTTAAAGCAGGTGCTATGAGTTATGGTGCCATCAGTAAAGAGGCGCATGAAGCGATTGCTATCGCTATGAACCGCCTTGGCTCTACATCTAACTCTGGTGAAGGCGGCGAAGATGTAGCTCGCTTCAAACCATTGCCAAACGGCGACAGCATGAACTCCGAAGTCAAACAGATCGCCTCTGGTCGTTTCGGTGTAACTGCGAATTACCTCGTTCATGCAAAAGAGTTGCAAATTAAATGTGCTCAAGGTGCTAAACCAGGTGAAGGTGGTCAATTGCCAGGTAAAAAGGTGTACCCTGAAATCGCCAAAGCTCGTCACTCCACTCCAGGGGTTGAGCTCGTATCTCCACCACCTCATCACGATATTTACTCCATCGAAGACTTGGCTGAGTTGATTTACGATTTGAAATGTATCAACAAAGATGCACGTATTTCCGTTAAATTAACATCTGAAGCAGGCGTTGGTACTATCGCTGCTGGTGTTGCGAAAGCAAAAGCAGACAATATCTTGATCTCTGGTTACGACGGTGGTACAGGTGCGGCAGGCCGTACGTCTGTAAAACACGCTGGTGTGCCTTGGGAATTAGGTTTGTCCGAAACTCATCAAACATTGATGCTCAACAGATTGCGTGACCGCGTTCAATTAGAAGTAGACTCCAAGTTGATGACAGGTTTCGACGTAGCCGTAGCGGCTATGCTTGGTGCTGAGCTATTCGGTTTCGGTACATTGCCACTCGTTGCAGTAGGCTGTAAAATGGCGCGTGTATGTAATCTCAACACATGTCCTTATGGCGTAGCTACACAAGATGAAAAATTGCGTGCTCGTTTCACTGGTAAACCTGAGTATGTAGAAAACTTGATGATCTTCATCGCTCGCGAATTGCGCGAAATCATGGCTCGCTTAGGTATTCGCTCTGTAGCTGAACTCGTTGGTCGTATCGATCTCGTTCGTCAAAAATCTCAAGACGATAACTTCAAATTGTCTCGCGTTGACCTTAAACGCATTTTATTCCGTCCATACATCGATTCCTCTGTAGGTCACATGCACACTGTTGACCAAGATCACGAATTGGAACGCACATTGGATATGTCGAAGCTCTTGCGTATGTGCCGTCCTGCTATTGAGGATCAAAAACCGATTCGCGCTAAATTGGCTATTACAAACATTAACCGTGTTGTAGGTACTTTGGTTGGCTCTGAGGTGACTCGTCGTTACGGTGAAAGCGGCTTGCCAGATAATACAATCAAGTTGAACTTTGAAGGCTCTGCAGGCCAATCCTTCGGTGCTTTCATTCCTAAAGGTATGACATTAGAACTTGAAGGGGATGCGAATGATTACCTCGGTAAAGGCTTATCTGGTGGTACTATCACTGTATATCCTCCTAAAGACTCTATCTTTGAAGCTGACGAAAATATCCTTATTGGTAACGTTGCTTTCTATGGTGCTACTTCTGGTACATCCTACATCAACGGTGTAGCTGGTGAACGTTTCGCCGTTCGTAATAGTGGTATTACTGCTGTTGTTGAAGGTGTAGGCGACCATGGTTGTGAATACATGACTGGTGGCGAAGTGCTTGTTCTCGGTAAAATTGGCCGTAACTTCGCAGCAGGTATGTCCGGTGGCTATGCGTACATCCTCGATTGCGATGAACGCTATGTAAATACAGGTCTCGTAGAATTACGTACTGCGAATAATGATGACCTTAAACGCATTAAAGAATTAGTAGAACAACATGTATTGCATACTAACTCCGCTAAAGGCCGTCACATTCTAGAAAACTGGAATAACTTTGTAAATAGATTTACAAAAGTTGTACCAGTAGCATACGAGGAAATGCACGAAGCTATTGAACGCTTCAAAGCACAAGGCTTATCCTTAGAAGAAGCACAATTAGCTGCCTTCAAAGAAAAATATGCATAATCTATTTATTTCCTAGTTAACTTCCGTTATATAAGAATAATACTGTAAAATGCCTCTATAGCTTTGACTATAGAGGTATTTTCATGTATAATATTTGTATTGCAATATTGGATCATGGCAGTTCTCGGGCCCGTGCAATGGGGGCCTGTGAATCGTGTCAGGACTGAGAGGTAGCAGCACTAAGCGGTAACCTTCATGTGCCACGGGGAACCCGGGGGCTGTCGTGATCGAATATTGCAAGGCGGCCTGAGGGGCCGCTTTTTTTATGTCTAATTTAGAATGCATGGCACTTTATTAAGGAAGTCAGAATTTCCTTAATATGGTATAATAAAGTATTGTAATTTTCGGAAAAAGGGGGTGTTCCAATGGCATATATTGCGTTATATCGTAAGTACCGTCCGCAGACGTTTATCGATGTGGTTGGTCAGCATCAGGTGTCTGATACATTGATGCGCGCTATCCGGGAGGATAAGGTGGCTCATGCGTATTTGTTTGCTGGTCCGCGAGGGACTGGTAAGACGAGTATGGCCAAGATTTTTGCGCGCGCTATCAACTGCGAGCATGGACCAACGGATCATCCTTGTAACGAGTGTAGTGCTTGTAAATCTATTTTGAGCGGCCAGTCTATGGATGTTCTTGAAATCGACGCCGCATCAAACCGTGGTATCGATGAGGTGCGTGCTCTTCGTGAAAGCGTCAAATTCATGCCTGTTGAAGGCCGTAAAAAGGTGTTCATCATCGACGAAGCCCACATGCTCACAACTGAGGCGTGGAACGCGCTTTTAAAAACTATCGAAGAGCCACCAGCTCACGTTATGTTTATCTTCGCTACTACAGAAATTGAAAAATTGCCTGTTACTATCGTGTCTCGTTGTCAGCGCTACACCTTTAGACGCATTACATCTGACGATATCGCACAGCGTTTATCCTATGTAGCAGAAAAGGAAGGCTTTGGCCTAGATTCTGCAGCGGCTCAGCTCATCGCGGTCCATGCAGACGGCGGTTTGCGCGATGCGTTGAGTATCTTAGACCAATGCGCCGGTATGGCAACAGGTACTATTACGCCACAAGTAGTAGAAGAACTGATTGGTCTTGTTAGTAAGGAATGGATTATTCATTTCCTCGATGCATTACGCAATGGGGACGGCCCTAAATTGTTGTCCTATATTCACGATGCCTTAGCAGAAGGTCGTGATGCGACACAGATTATGGAAGCCCTCATCCAGCACGTGCGGGCCTTGCTTGTAGGCAAGGTAGCACCTGATGCGGACGAGCTCAAGGTATATGATGCCTTTAAGGCTGAGTTTTTAGCTCAAGCTGAAAGCATCGATTTTAATGAGCTTAATCAGTATGTGCGCAGTGCACAATCCATCATGAATGATGCAAAACAGGTGGATAATCCACGAACCATCATCGAGATGGGCTTGCTCGTTTTATGTGCTAAATTAGCCTCTATTGATGAAAGCTTAGAAGACCGTGTGTATGCATTGGAAACGGCAGAACGGTCCGAACGGAACGATTTATTGAACCGCATGGCTCAATTTGAACAACGAGGTCCAGCTGCAGCACCTGCGCCTGCTTACGGTGCTGATTCCTTTGGCCCGCCAAGTGGTTATGCCAATAGCTTTGTTTCTGTAGATCATAAGGCTACTGTACAGAGTGCTCCAATAAGTAGTGCTCAAAATGCTACTGTTGGTACAGTACCACCTCCAAATGGCGTAGGAATGATGCCACCGCCTACTAATGTAGGCATGACACCACCGCCTATGAATGTAGGCTTGACACCTCCACCACTAGAAGCGCCTGGTAGTACACCTCCTCCTATGAATGGAGTGGGGATGGCTCCTCCGCCGATGGGCGGTGTTGGAATGGCGCCACCACCAAGTACTGGCGGCGGACCACAACGACCTACGAGAAAACAAGCTACAGGACGTGGGAAAAAAGGTGTTAGTACACAGGCTATTATTAGTGATCAAATCTTGTCGGCTCAAGAGTATCGCAATGTACAGTCCAATGTCATTAAATACTTGAAGGACAGCAATCGCAATATGACCTCTACCGTAATTGGCCAAGGTCAACTCGTATACGTAGACCAAAGCAAAGCGGTAATGGCCTTCAAAAATACATTGCACCTCAATGTAATGACAAACGAAGTCAACTTGGCAGAAGCGGCAGATGCTTTCACCTATACACTGGGCTATCCAGTACATGTAGAAATCGTAGATGCCCTCACACAAGTTTACAAAGACTATAAAAAGGCCTCTGGCAGTACGACGCAGCGCCAAGTAAAAGCGCCGCAACGTCCACAAGAGCCAATGGTAGATGTCCGCACAACATCTGGGCCACAACCGACACAGATGGACTTAACTAATGATGAGCAACCAAGTAAGCCTGATTCAGCAGCGGTAGATGCGGCAAAGGCTGCAGCATTAGCATTCTTAGCAAAGAAGACGGGCGTTGCTGCTGTAAGTGCCTCATCTGGTGCTAATACGAGTGAGGTCGGAGCAGAAACATCACCAACTGGTGGAGATGTGCCGATTACATCCTTTGATGGTAGTCCGTCTGTACCAGTTCCAGATGGAGAAATCCCTATCGAGTCACTAGCAGGTTCTATGGAAGGCGATGATATTCCAGTTCATTCCTTTGACGATGTACCTGTAGACGATATGGAGGAAGCTTACGTATCATCCTTAGATGATATACCACCACATCCATTAGATAGTGTCACTGTTATCAGTGAAGATGGGGAAGTCTTAGAACGCCCTATGGATAGCGGTGCACATATCGAGGTGGAAGCTGTCCCAAAGTCTGATGGGGGCGAACCGCAACAGGGAACCCCGCAAAGTGATAGTAATACTATGCTTTCACAAGCACCTATTGAGGTCGCACCTATCGATAGTGTGACGGTGGCTCGTGAATATGCATGGGACCCGGAGCATATGACAGAAGAGGAACGAAACAATCCTCTCTTGGCAGAAACATTAGAAAAACTATCTGAAGACCATGACATCATAGTCGAGGTTATCGAAGAATAGATAAAAAAGTAATTGTTATATAATAACCTTTGGCCTTGGGGCTATTAGGTGACACATATGTTATAAATCTATGTCATATATTGTTAATGATGTGGACTTAGAATGTTAGTATAGGACGATGTCTTAAAAGGAGGAAATACAATGTTTGGTAAAGGTATGGGCAATATGGCTGGCATGATGAAAAAAGTTCAAAAAATGCAAGCAGATATGAAGAAAATGCAAGAAGAATTAAAAACTCGTACAGTAGAGGCTTCCGTAGGTGGCGGTGCTGTAACAGTTGTGATGAACGGTGAAAAAATCATCGAGTCTTTGAAATTGAATCCAACTGCAGTTGATCCTGAAGACGTAGAAATGTTAGAAGATTTAGTGATGGCTGCTGTAAACGAAGCTAGCAAAAAAGTAGACGACCTCTTGGCTCAAGAAATGGGCAAAGTAACTGGTGGTCTTAACTTGCCAACAGGTTTATTCTAAATGACAAACGCTTTAGAACGGCTCGTAGAGCAGTTGCGCCGCTTGCCGGGGATCGGCTCCAAGTCGGCTAGACGCTTGGCCTATCATTTGGTAGAAATGCCGAAGGAAGAGGTAGACCGTCTCGTGGAAACCATCGTAGAAGCGAAGGGGGCTACGCGTCACTGTTCTATTTGCTTTAACTTATCAGCTCAAGACCCTTGCGAATTCTGTAGCAATCCGAACCGCGATCAAACGACGATTATGGTCGTTGAAACATCTCGCGATGTGATTGCTATCGAGCGCAGTGGTGATTATAAGGGCTTATATCACGTATTGGAAGGTGCCTTGTCCCCTATGGAGGGCATCGGTGCTGATGATATTCGCGTAAAAGAATTGATTGCCCGCCTTCGGGATGGTGTCGTACAAGAGGTTATTCTCGCTACTGACCCAGACGTAGAAGGGGAGGCGACAGCTCTCTATTTGGCGCGTTTATTAAGCCCAAGCGGCATTAAGGTAACGCGTATTGCCCGCGGTGTTCCTGTAGGTGGCGATATCGAATATGCCGATGAATTAACGTTAGGCGGTGCTGTAGTGAACCGCCAAGAAATGAAAGGATAATATGGGAGCTTTATTAGCATCACCGATTATTTCGGCGGTTGTATCCGTTGCTGTAGCCTACATTGCTTTCAAAGTAGCATTTTTCACCATTAAACGGGTGGCGATGAATGCAGTAACTGGTATTTTGACGTATTTAGTATGCGTTCATATCCTCAATATTCCTATGGATATTGGTTTGGGCGTATGGGCTTTAACAGCAATTCTAGGCCCTATTCCAATGCTCATTGCTGCCGGATGGTACGGCTTTTTAAAATAGGAGGACCTCATGCTTATCAATCGTGAACAACAACGCGTTATTGATGAAGTTGAACAGAATATCCTCTTGTTAGCGTCCGCTGGGACGGGAAAAACGAATACACTTGCTTATCGAGTGGCTCACCTCATCGAGGGCGGCTATACGAAGGCGGAGAATATCTTGTGCATGACCTTTACGAACAAGGCGGCGAACGAGATGAAAGACCGCATTCACTCGCTCGTAGGCAGTCCTGCAAAGGCTGTGGAGGTTAGTACATTCCACAGCTTTTGCTTTTTCGTACTCCAACAAGAGGGGAAGCGCAATGAAACCTTGTATACGGATGTAACTATCTTTGATGAAGAGGATTGCAAGGAATTGTCTGAACCGTATCGTCCAGGTAAATTGCGAGAAATGTCCTTTGCCAACATCATCGGCATGGTAAAAGAATATCGCTCCTTATATGGGTTCTATTCCGATGATCTTGTAGGCGACTATAAACGAACTATTGAGCGTTTGCAAAAGGAGCAGCGTCCTGCTATTGAGCAACAGTTTTCTAGTTTTGGCAATGTGCTGTATAGTGAACTCCATGACTTCTTGAACCATGGTCACGAATGGATTGCCGCTTATGATGAAAGCTTAGCCTCTGTACATGGTCTAGATTTTACAGATCTCATTTGTGGTGTTCATCGCTTATTCCAAGATCCCGTAGTTCGGGAGCGTTGGCGTAGTCGTTATAGCTATATCTCTGTAGATGAAATGCAAGACACGGGCATTTTAGAGTACAAGGTTCTAGAAATGCTGTGGGAAGGTAATCACGTCCTATTATGTGGGGATTATTTCCAAACTATATACGAATGGCGTGGGTCTGATCCATTCCGCTTGCTCAAGCAGTTTGATGCGGACTTTAAGCCTTTAAAAATCATTTTCTACGAAAACTACCGCTCTAACTGGACACTCTTTACGATGGCTTTCAAAACATTGCAGAATATGTTCCCTGATCTCGTAGGTTCTATCTATACTGAATTGCCTCGCGCCAATAGTGACAGAAAGGGCAAGCCTGTTCTCATTAAAGGTTGTAAAAACAGCTATCTTGAGGTGCGATATATCTATGAAGCTATCTGCGCCTTGCCAAAGGATGCCAATATTGGTGTTCTCGTACGAGATAATAAAAAGGCACAACGGCTGAGCGACTCCTTTGAACGCCTTAATAATGAAAAGCCTGAAAACGAACGCCGTCACTTTATGATTATTGACGAGTTTAAATTCTTTAGACGTCAAGAAATTAAAGACGTTATGGCTTACTTTAAACTGCTTATGAACCCGAATGACTCTGTCAGCGCTAAGCGCATTATAAAACGCTATGTTGCCGGCATCGGTGACGCGCGTATCGCCGCTATTGAAAGCCCTGAGACGCGTCAAGTAGGCTTAAAGTTGACGGACTTTATGGATATGCCTATCTTTGAAGCCGAGCCTTATGCTAAGCTCGTTAGTGGCTTAGAGAATCATGAGGTTGTAGTATACGACGTGGAAAGTACTGGTACCGATACGTCCCAAGACCGCATCATTCAAATTGCAGCCATTCGTATCGATGAAAATGGACAAGTGTTAGAGTCCTTTGAACGCTTTATCAACCCCGGTGTGCCTGTGGGACAATCCGAAGAGGTACATGGCTTCTCCGATGCGTATCTACAAGAACACGGCGAAGAGCCCGCTACAGTGCTACAAGCCTTTAAGGAATTCTCCAAGAATGCTATTATTGTAGGCCACAACGTAAATTATGACGTAACCATCTTTACTAATGAATTGGCACGCCATAATTTAGGTAACCCAGAGTTCAAGGCTATTTATGATACACTCGATATCTATCGCAGATTCTATCCTAATTTGCCGAATCATAAATTGGGCTTCTTAGCGTCAGAGTTTCCTATCAATCATGAGCCTACGCATAATGCGATGGACGATATCTTGGCCACTGCACAGCTTTTAATCTATGCAGTAAAAGAAAATATCGTCCCTACAACGACTGGTCGCATGGTGGCAATCAATAAGTATAAAGCGGCTTTCACCAACATTGCGTCCCAAATGGCGACGCTCAGGAGAAAGGCCTATACGGAGCTGCCAACGAAGTTATTGGCGTACATTATGAACCAAATGGGGGTTCTTGAATACTATAAATCCCATGGAGAAGCGGTAAAGGTAGAGCATATACGCGATTTGTATCGCATTATGGAAAAACTAGATGCTGCCTATGAAGGGCCACCTGGTTTAGCTCGATTAAATCAAATCTTGCAGATGGCGGCCCTTACCGCAGGTGAGCCAGCTCAACAGGTACGAAATGAAGATCGCATTCCTATCATTACTATCCACCAAGCAAAGGGGAGTGAGTTTGACCATGTATTCCTAGCAGGCCTCAACGAAGGTACATTCCCAAGCCCATTTGCCATTGCAGAAGGCCGTGAAGACGAAGAAAAGCGCTTGTTCTATGTGGCTATTACGCGTCCTAAGCAAGAGCTGACCATTACCTTTGAACAAACCAATATACGTGGCCGAGCAGTTCAACCAAGTTCGCTACTGAACTATATGCCACGAGACAATGAGCTCGTAGAAAGGAGATACTAATGGCGCGAAAAACACATCGCCCCGATGATATTCTGTGGACCGTGACAGCTGTAGATATAGAAGCTGTACTTAGTAAGAAAAATGCAAGACAAAAGCTAGTAGGTAATGGTCAAGATATATCAAGTAAAAATCGAGATATATCGAGTAGCAATCAAGACATATCAAGTCGTGGTTCCGAGCATATTGGAGAAGTACGCGATATTTCACTTGGTGGAGTGTTAGATACTAGATATCCTCGAAAATCTTTAGTTAAACTTTTTGAAGAGAAATTAATTCATATTAATGGTCATAAGGCTACACCAAAGGATAC
>ERZ838516.4443-NODE-4443-length-10852-cov-2.143929_pt1 | contig 10852 bp, 7 predicted proteins | sample MGYA00519910_ERZ838516 | MGnify/ENA primary metagenome ERZ838516 (study PRJEB31850, sample SAMEA3708837) | human gut metagenome | biome: human gut; feature: human-associated habitat; material: faeces | place: China | collected 2014 ... | reverse complement strand
TGACCGTCAAGCAGAAAATCAGGGCCAAGTTTTTAAACGATAAGCCGTGGTCCACGCTTGAAAAGATCCGGATCGCCCGGAACAACGCGAATCCGTTTGACGCCGAAACGCGGCGCTTGATCCAGCGTGAGCTTCAGGTACGGGAGAACCGTGACAATCTGAAGTTCCTCTGGAATGAGATCACCGAGGGGCTCAAAGTGCCCGAGGGTCGGTTTGATTTTTCAAAAAATGACCCGAAAGAGCTGCAGACGCTTTATGACGGCATCACGAAAAGCCTCGAGTGGTGGAAAGAAATCTATGAGCCGTTCTTCAGTCAGGTGACTGAAAGGAAGTTCACAACCCGCCTAACACCGAGAACCGAAACCGAGGAAGCGCTGAAGATCATTCTGGAGGACATTGTTCCCACAGTGGCGTTCATGAAGGAGCAGCAGGTCTTCGATTCCGTGCATCAGGGTATCCGGGATATTGAGAAACGGTTTGAACCGGAACAGCAGCTGACAGTGGGGCAGAAGTTCCTTTCCGCTATCCGGAACCGGGATGTCAGCGCGTTCCGAGACGCTTTGGAGTTTAAAGAGAAGGAGGACGCCGAGTACAAGGTCTACTCGGATCGCGAACGTCTTCTCCAAAAGCTTGCCATGAGCGCCCAGACCTGGGCCGCCCAGATCCGGACGGAGGCCAGCACCGTACCTCCGGAACACTATGAGACGAGCTGGAAATGGAAGCGGCTGAATGAGATCTATACGAAGATCGTCTCGGCGAACGTTTCCGCTCTGATCGACGAAACCCGTCAGGGCTCCAGAGACCTGAGAAAAAACACGACTGAGCTCGTTGAAGCGAAGGCCTGGAATTATCTCAAGCAGACCCTTGAGAATTCGCGGGAAATGCAGTCGCTCCGCACCGTGGCCGTTTGCTATAAGCAGCTTGGGAAGGGAACGGGGAAGAGCAAAAAGGCCGCGGAAGCCCGCCGCACGATCCGTGCTCTGATGCCGGACTGCCAGAAAGCGATTCCGGTCTGGATCATGCCGATTGATGACGCACTCGCGAGTTTCCACCTGAAGCAGAGTTTCGACTGCCTCATCATTGACGAAGCGAGTCAGGCTGACATTTCGAAGCTCCCGATTCTTCTTACCGCGGAGAAAGCGATCATCGTGGGCGACGATAAACAGGTGAGCCCGATTTCGTTCGCGAAGACGGACCAGATTCTTGCCCTGAAGAAAGAGCAGCTCGGCGGCAAAGTGCCCCGCGACTCTCTCTATATGCCGGGAATCTCGCTTTACAATATCTGCCAGACGGCGTTTAAAGTCATCATGCTGCGGGAGCATTTCCGCTGTGTTCCGGACATTATTGGATTCTCAAATCAGCTGAGCTACGACGGTCAGATCAAGCCGCTTCGGGATGCCGCCTCTACGAACCTGCTTCCCGCTCTTGTTGACTACCGCGTGCCAGGACTCCGTGACCATAACCTGAATAAGCTTGAAGCCCACACCGCGATCCGGATTATCCGGGCCTGCCTGACGCAGCCCGAGTATCAGGACAAGACTTTCGGCATTATCCCGATGCTGAGCGCCGGGGATGACCAGGTGACGCTCATCAATCAGCTGATTCCCTCTGATATTCCACCAAAGGAAGTGGAGAAGCATAAGATCCACTGCGGTCTCTCAAAAGACTTCCAGGGCGACGAACGAGATGTGATCATTCTTTCCCTCATTGACAGTGTGACGGATGAAAAGCAGGTGATGCTCCGCACGCTCGGTGAGAGTAAAGACGACATGATGAAAAAGCGCTACAACGTCGCTGTGAGCCGAGCGAAGGATCAGCTTTGGGTTGTGCACTCCATTGACTGGAGGAAGCAGCTCACCGAGCGCGATCTCCGATGGAAGCTGCTTTCCTATATGAATGGCGTCAACACGCGCACCCGTTCCGATCAGGAAATTGAGCGGGATTCAGACTCTGTCTTTGAAAACCGGGTCGCGAAACACCTCCGCTCGAAGGGGTACGAATTCACGCAGCAGTATCCGGTCGGCGCATATCGGATCGACATTGTCGTGGCGTTCAATGGGAAGAAGATCGCGTTGGAGTGCGATGGCGAGGAATTCCACTCACGCCCGGAAGATGTCATGAATGATATGAGCCGGCAGAGCGTGCTCGAACGAAACGGCTGGCGTTTCATCCGGCTGCGCGGCAGTGAGTTCTTCCGGAATGAAGAAAAGGCCATGGAGCGGGTCTATCGGGAACTTGCCGGCTTTGGAATTTACCCGAAGGACGAGAAGGAGAAAGCGGTCAAAAATACGCTCTTCGCCCGGGTCAATGACAAAATTGCCGCGATCCGGAAGGCGGACGAAGAGGCCAGGGAACGTGATCAGGCTTCAGAAACCGAGGACGACGCGATACTGGCGGTTGAGGTGGAGAAAATCGCTGATGCTGCTGAAACCGCTAAAACAGCTGAAACCGCCAAAGCTGCAGAAACCGCTGTGGTCACAGGAGTTACATCCGGCAATATGACGGAAAAAGAAGGGGAGGCGGTTAAATCCGAGAATGGTCCGCTTTCCTATCAGACACCAGGCGCTGAGGTGACTATTGAAACCGATCTTCTCGGTGACCCAGTGAAACCTGCCGTTCATCACGAGCGGCAAGAGGATGATAAGAATACCCAGCTGAGTTTTGGGTTTGCCGAGGATGATGATCTGAACCTCAGGAAAAAGCCCCAGCACTCCGCAAGGAAAACGGCATCCAGCCACCGGCATGGGAAAGCCGCTAAGGCGGTTCCAGCCAAAAAGGCACCGTCACCCGTCAACATGGCAAACGTCCGGAAGGTCGATATCAGCGATCTGGAGAACCAGCTGAAGGGATATCTGGATTAAGACGGAACCTAAAAAAATCGCCTCCTTTGATTTCTCAAAAGGAGGCAATTTTTTCAGGGCGAAGAAACCTTATTACTTCTTCGCGGTTTTCTTTTCTGCTTTCTTTTCAGTGGATTTCGCGGGAGTGTCGTACACCTCGAAAGTGTTGGGGTCTTCCTTTGACACGTTGATAATCCCGGCCAGAACCTGCTTGGTGATCTCTTCATCGAGAGGGAAGGACACGTTATTCCTTCCGAACATCCACTCGTCGCCCTTCTTATAGAGCGAGTTGATGGAGATCTTGTCGTGCCCGTTAACCCGGGTTCCCTTAATCAGAAGGGCTAATTTCTCTGATACTTCAATGAGATATTGCTCAGCCATGATCTTCCCTTTTCTGTGAGCGTTTTGGCGTTACATCTAATTGTACTGACGCCCCAGTGTGTTTCAAAAAAATATCAGTCTGATATGATGAATTGCCTTTTTTGACGCAGATCGAATTATAAAAACCTGTGAGGGATTGCGTTTCTCCCTTTCTCTGGGGAAGGGGGATCGGGATTTTCCCCTTAAACCATCAGAAGTACCTCCGCCACTAACCAACTGTAACCGTGACAAATGTCATAGCAATGACGTTTTTTTAGGCAAAAAACGAGAACTTTTTTAGATCTGTGTCAACCCTTAAACGAACCTTAAAGTTCTCTTTTTCAGAATCACGCAAATTGCATTAAAGCCAATTACGGCGGGAAACATTCCGACAATATCGTGGTCTTGCAAAGTTAAAAAATACTTGATATAGTGTTCCTCATCAACAACGAAATAACAGTCATTCTCATTCGTATCTATGCATGACGGTTATTTGTCAAACAATATATGAGGAATTAACCATGTCTCTTAATGGAAAGAAAGTCGGCGAATTTGCTCTGAAGGCTTACAAGAACGGTGAGTTTATCGATGTGACCGATAAGGACCTGCAGGGTAAGTGGAGCGTCCTCTTCTTCTATCCGGCTGACTTCACCTTTGTCTGCCCGACCGAACTCGAGGATCTGCAGAACAAGTACGCTGAATTCCAGAAGATCGGCGCTGAGATCTACTCCGTTTCGTGTGACACGCACTTCGTTCACAAGGCCTGGCACGAATCCTCCGAGCGTATCGGCAAGGTTCAGTACCCGATGATCGGTGACCCGACCGGCCGTCTCGCGAAGGAACTCGATGTCTACATTGAGGACGCGGGTCAGGCTGAACGCGGCACCTTCGTGATCAATCCGGAAGGCGAAGTGGTGCTTTACGAAGTGAGCGCCGGCAACATCGGCCGCAACGCTGATGAACTCTTCCGCAAGGTCCAGGCCGCTCAGTTCGTGCACGAGCACGGTGACGAGGTCTGCCCGGCCAAGTGGCAGCCGGGTGAAAAGACCCTCAAGCCCTCTTTCGACCTGGTCGGCAAGCTTTAATGGGGATATGGCATCTTGGCAGAAATTAAAACCTACGATGCCATAGTAGTCGGCGGAGGTCCTGCAGGACTCTCCGCCGCTATTTATTTGGCACGTGCTCGTTTCCGCGTTCTTGTCCTTGAAAAGGAAAAGATCGGCGGTCAGATCACCATCACGGCAGAGGTCGTGAATTATCCCGGCATCGTGAAGACGAACGGGGAGAAGCTCACCTCTGACATGACACGCCAGGCTCAGAATTTCGGCGCGGAATTCCTCGCGGCTGAAGTGACGGGGCTTGAGCTTGAGGGTGACTGGAAGATCGTACACACGAACCGCGGCGACTTTAAGACGCTCGGCGTGGTGTACGCGGCCGGGGCTCATCCGAGACTCGCCGGGTTTACCGGCGAATCCGAATTCCGGGGCCACGGTGTCGCCTACTGCGCGACCTGCGACGGTGAATTCTTTACCGACCGCACGATCTTCGTGATCGGCGGCGGATACGCTTCGGTGGAGGAGGGGCTCTTCCTCACGAAGTACGGTAAGAAAATCATCATGGTGGTCCGCCGTGACGACTTCTCGATCAACTCCGCCGCGGTTGAGGAGCTGAAGGAGAATCCGAAGGTCGAGCTGCACTTCAATACGGAAGTCGCTCGGGTTGAAGGCGACAGCGCTGTCCGACGGGTGGTGCTGAAGGATCGGAAGACGGGAGAAGAAACCGTTTACGAGTCCGGTCCAGATGACTTCTACGGCGTCTTCGTGTTCGTGGGCTATACGCCTGAGAATGAACTGATCAAAGGCCAGGTGGAACTGAACCCGCAGGGGTATGTGATCGCCGACCGGAATCAGAAGACGAATATTGACGGCGTCTACGCGGCGGGTGACATCTGCGTGAAGGAACTTCGCCAGGTGGTGACCGCGGTGTCAGACGGCGCAGTCGCTGCGACGTCGCTCGAGAAGTATCTCGGAAGCCAGTACCGGAAGCTTCAGCTGAAGCGGACGTACGTGAAGAAGCTTGAACCGAAGGAAGAGCCGAAGCCTGAAGCCGCACCCGCGGCGGACGACAATTCGTTCCTCGACGCGGATACCCGCGCGGCGCTCGCTCCGGTGCTCGGCCGCTTCACGAATCCGATTACGATCACTCGGATCTCGCGCGTGAAGACGCGGAGATGATCAAGGAACTTGCCGGTCTCTCTGACAAGGTCTCCTACGAAGTGGTCGACTCGGTTCCGGGTAAGGAACACACGATCGCGATTCTGAACGATAAGAAGGAAGAGACGGGGCTCCGCTTCCACGGGGTGCCTGGCGGTCACGAATTCAATTCGTTCATCCTCGCGATGTATAACGTCGCGGGTCCGGGGCAGGACGTGGGTGAGGCGCTGCAGAAGCGGATCGACTCGATCGACACGCCGAAAGCGCTCACGATCGCCGTGTCGCTCTCCTGCACGATGTGTCCGGATCTCGTTGCCGCGGCTGAACGGATCGCGGCCGATAACCCGAATGTGACGGTCGATGTCTATGACCTCGCGCACTATCCGGAGCTTCAGAAGAAGTGGAACATCATGAGCGTTCCGTGCCTCATCGTGAACGATAAGGACGTCCACTTCGGGAAGAAGGGGGTCGAAGAGATCCTCGACATGCTGAAGTAACCTTTCTAGCTTGCCCCACGAACCGCTTGTCTTTTGGGCTTCTAAACCCAGGAGGCAGGCGGTTTTTCTTTTGCCCGAAATGAAGAATCCCTCCAGCGGGGAAGTGCTGGAGGGAGTCGGAATCAGTCGTTCGCTTCCTGCTTATAGCTTTCCGAATTCTGAATGATGCGGTTCGCGAGATCCATCGCTTCATTCATCTTGTCGTTCGGCGTGAAGCTGCGGTCAAGTGACTCGATCAGTTTCTCGGATTCTTTCCGGGTCTGTACCACCGATTCCTCGCGGGAGACTTCAGAGCGTTTCGCGAGTTTCTCCGCTTCCCGGAGCGCCGCGACCCGGATAAAACCGGCGAGCGATACACCGCTTTTTTCAGCCGCGTCCCGCAGCAGATGCTGCTCTCCGGAACTGAGGCATATATTGAATTCACCAGAAGCATTAGCAGACATAGATTTCTCCAATATGAGGTGTTGCGCCGGAGAGGAAATCAGTTTTTTATCTTTATTTCGTCTGTTCTTAGTGCGCGTTATTCATTTTACGGCTAAGCGGTGCTTTTTTCCCTACTTTGTTGAAATTATTTCTGCCAGCATTCATGGGAAATGAAATCGATTTTGAGAATCAGATACATCGATTGTTTTTACTGACCTTTTGCCGGCAGACTGATGGAGTACCGGGTGTCCGTGTCGGTTTCACTGCCAACTGAAACTCACTTTCTCACGTACACCGAATTGAAAACCAGACTCGCGAGGCCCCGGTACTTCCGGGCGGCCTCTTCTGTCGTTTTCAGATCCTCAGATCCGATCGTGAACTGCACATTCACGACCTTGTTATCCACGAGGAAGAGCAGGTAGTCGATATGGAGATAGAGGACCTTTCCGGGCCGCTCGGCCTTCACGGTCGCGTCCGCGAGAAGCGCGGGGTAAGAGTCGAGCATCGTGGCTCTCGCGTTCTCGGTTTTCACGATCTCACCGACCGCGGGAAAGAAAGTTATCCAGAAATCAGGCGACTTCACCACCTCTTTTAGGACCGGCAGTGTCCAGTTTTCCTTTAAGGCGGGATCGGGATTCTCGTCCGCTCCAATCGCGGAAATCAAAACGGTTTTTTCATCCGCTTTCATCCACTGGCTTACGACATGCGGCCGGACGGTTTTCGGTTTCTGCACCCAGGAGAGCGGGAAAGAAATTTCGATATTGAGTCCCTGGGCTTTGGGGTTACCTTTCGTCGAATAGGTTTCCTTATTCCTCGCGAACTCTTCAGACGGATTGTGGGTGAAGGAGACATCGGATAGCGTCCGGAAAATCCGGTCAGTCTGTTCTGTCGGCTGATCAAGCGTGGATTTAAAAAGATCGAGCTGCTTCTCCGCGAGGTCCTCCGTCCGGAATTTCACCTCCGGCATCAGTTTTCCGATCCGTTCGTTCGATTTCGCGAGCACCTTGACTCCAAATTCCCCAAAGCATGCAAAGTGTTCCCTCACCGCGGCTTCGGCCCCCGGGAAACGGTCCCGGAAACGGCGCTGAAAGCGAAGAACATCCGGCGCGAGAGCGGGGTAGGAATGAGCGATTTCAGTGAACGCGGTCTTCTGATACTCCACGTAGCCATAGGCTTCGGCGAGATTCCGGATATCGGCTTCTCCGAGACCGTGAGCGGACGCCGCTCCGCTAAACGATGGGAAGATCAAGGAGGCGAGAAGCAGTGCGGCGGTTTTCATGGTGAGGGTCTCAAAGATGCAGCGCGTTACGGAATTATTCATTGATTCTGATCGCATTGAGACTGAAACTCAATGGAGTTCCGGCAGTCTGAAAACCGCGAGGCAAGCTCTATCCGTCCTCAGAGTTTTAGACGCACTTCTTGACGTCCTCCGGACTCCCGTGAGTAGAATTACCGCGAATCCAGATCACTTCAGAGCAGCAAAGATTTCCTATGGCACTTCAGACCGACACCCCGGCACTTCCTCCGCTTATCCGCATCGTGGACGATAACGATACGCTGCGACAGTCACTTGAATTCATGCTTCAGTGCGAGGGGTATGAAGTCGTGTCGTACGCGAGCGCCATGGAGTTTCTGAAGTCCGACACCCCGAGCCGCCCTGGGTGCCTGATTCTCGATATCCAGATGCCGGAGATGAGCGGGCTTGATCTCTTTGACCGGCTGAATCACCGGGGGTATGAAGTCCCGGTGATCTTCCTCACGGCGCACGGCGAAGTGGACGCCGCGGTGCACGCGATGCGGCACGGCGCGGCGGACTTTATCCAGAAGCCGGCGGAACCGCATAAGATGCTCGAGCGTGTCGCGGCGGCGGTGACGGCGTCTGTCGAACTCGACGTCCGGGAGCACGAGGTGAACCGGCTGAAATCGCTCGTCGGGAAACTCTCGCCTCGCGAAAACGATGTCGCCCGCTGTATCGCGCGGGGGCTACGCAATAAAGAAATCGCGCGCGAACTCGGGATCGAAGAGACAACCGTCAAAATGCATCGGCAGAACGCTTTGATCAAACTTGACGCCCGATCGAGCGCCGAGCTTGTCCGGATTTTCACGATTCTCGACTATGAAACCGGCGATGACCCGGGGAGCGAGGCCGCCCTATGAAACGCCGGAGCCTTCTCGCTGCCCTCTCCGTGATCCCGTTCGCGGGACCGGCGCTTTCGTCCACCGCGGAACCGGCGGACGAGTGGGAGTCGGATGTCTGCGTGATCGGAGCGGGGCTCGCCGGGATTACCGCCGCGATCGCGGCGAAACCCGCGGGGGCGGCAAACGTTTGCGTGCTAGAGAAAGAATCGCTCCTTGAAGGTCACTCGACGATTTCGACCGGCTACTTCAGCGCGGTGCGCCATATGCCGGGCCACGACGCGGAGTACCGCGCGGCGGTCGACTCCATGATCGCCGATATGGAGAAAACCGGGAAAGGGCTCGGGAACCCCGAACTCATCCGGATCCTCGCCGAGAATTCCGGGGCAGCGTATGACTGGATGACAAGCCTCGGTGTCACGTGGCTCCCGGATCCGTACGAGGCGCTTGGCGGCCTCGTCCCCCGAAGCTACCTCACAAGTTTCGTGAACGGGGGCTACGACTATATCTTCGCCGTGAACCGGCGGCTGCGTGAATTGAGGATTCCTCTTTACTTCGGAGCCGAAGTGACGCGGGTAACGCCGACGGACGCGGGATACGTGGTGTCAGGCTCCCGGCTCAAGAAGAAATTCCTCGTTCACGCGAAAACCGTGATTCTCGCGACAGGCGGCTATACGGCGAACGTCGAGCTCCGGTCCAAGTACGACCCGAGATTGACCCGCGAAATCACCTCCACCGCGAACCCCTATGGGGATGGGCTCGATACCGCGACCGGGGACGGGATTCTCTTTGGGGAAGCGCTCGGAGCGGAGCTCCTCGACATGGATAAGATCCTCACGATCCCGTTTTCCGGCGGCCGTCTCACGAATTACGTCGGGGCGGACGTGTATCTCGATGAATCCGGGCACCGGTTCGTGAACGAGCAGGCTCCGATGGAAACGATTTCTCAGGCGGTGTGGAAACTCCCGAATCACCGCTTCTGGGTCGTGACAGACGCCGCGTCCGCGAAAGGCGCGAGCCGGAGCGTGAAGCTTCTCCGCGGGATCGTGAAAACCGCGGACACCTTGGAAGACGTCGCGGTCGGCATGCGGGTGGATCCGAAAGAATTCCTGCAAACCATGGACCGCTATAACAGCTACGCCCGGGCGCACCAGGATCCGGAGTTCGGGCGGACGCTTTTCACACAGGAAATCAAAAAGCCCCCGTTTTATTACGGGCTTGAGCGACCCTTCATTCACTTCTGCAACGGCGGTCTCAAAATTGACACGCATGCCCGCGTGATCCGGAAGGACGGAAACCCGATCCCTGGGCTCTACGCCGCGGGAGAAGTGACGGGCGGGATCCACGGCGCGGGGAGGCTTGGCGGCTGCTCGCTCCCTGACTGCGTGGTGTTCGGGAGGATTGCGGGTGAAAACGCCGCGAAAGAGTAGAAATCTTTCCAAAAAATCAAAGGGGCGGAATCTGACTTCCGCCCCGATTTGCGTTTAACTGTCCAGACTACCGATCACCGCGATCCAGAATTACAGGAATGGAATTCCAGAACGAGCACTGATGAAGGTTCGAGAAATAAGACGCGGGAACCGTCTTGCTCTTACCATTCAGTCTCAAGGCCATCAGGTAACCCGTTCCCTTGAAGGGCTTCCAGGTCGGAAGACCGCGGCTGTTCGGATTTCCGGTCTTCACAAAGTTCCCCCAATAAGCCCGCATTTCCTTCGCAAGAGCCTTCTGAGCCGGAGTCATCCTGACAGCCCGGGTGAAATAACGGCCTGCGTCTGGGTAGAAGTACGTCAGCTCTGAAGCATGGGACGCCAGATTATCGAAATCCGGATGCTTTTTATTCTTATCAGTCGGAACAGTGGAATCCTCAAACGTGTAAATCCACGCGGCCGGCGCGGTCTTCCCAAAGTCCTCGGCGAGGGCAAGATTCGTGCAACCGCCAAGACCTCTCATACCGGAATCTGTAATGAAGTCTCCGATGACATAGGGAATCGCATACTTTCCGGTGTACTTATCAGCCGGATAGTGCTTCAGGGCTTCCGGAGCGTTTTTCCCGGCAAGTTTATTCACCCAGGCTTCATACTCCGCTTTGCCCCAGCCAACATAAGCAGCACCGCCGGATCGCCCTTCTTCCTTATTGGAACCAGAAAGAACCGGCACTCGGATCCAGTTCCCCTTCTCAATCTGAGAGGCTGCCGTTGTTTCAGATACCGGATTCCAAAGACCAACCGAGGCGCTGGCTACCGCAAGCTTGTCACTCGGAAGCTTCTTCAGGCAGGCGAGCGCGTCAGACGCGGAATCGCAGCCGGCAGCCTTCAGGAATTTATCCGCGCGGACTTTGGCTTCAGCCGGGGTATCCACGTCGTGAATGCAGTCTTCTGACTGA
>ERZ838516.4426-NODE-4426-length-10889-cov-2.315304_pt1 | contig 10889 bp, 8 predicted proteins | sample MGYA00519910_ERZ838516 | MGnify/ENA primary metagenome ERZ838516 (study PRJEB31850, sample SAMEA3708837) | human gut metagenome | biome: human gut; feature: human-associated habitat; material: faeces | place: China | collected 2014 ... | reverse complement strand
TTTCGGCTCCGGGGCGAGCGCTCTCGCGATAGCGATACGCTGCCGCTGACCGCCTGAAAACTCATGCGGATAGCGTCTCAGGGCATCCTCCCGGAGTCCCACCCGGCTGAGGAGTCCCCGGATCCGCTCTGACTTTTCTTCCCGGCTCATATCAGGGCGCAGGCTTTCAAGCGCTTCAAGAAGCGTCTCACCGACGGTCATCCGGGGGTCGAGCGACGAAAAGGGATCCTGGAAAATGATCTGCGCGGCCTGCCGCAGCGCCTTGAGGTTCTTTCCCTTCGGAGAAGCGGTGTCCTCACCGCAGATCCGGATGCTTCCCGAGATTTTCGCTTCCTTTCCGAGAAGCCTCAGGATGGCTTTTCCCGCGGTGGTTTTGCCGCTTCCGGATTCGCCGACCAGCGCGAGCGTCTCATTCTCCCGCAGCGTGATATCAATCCCGTCCACCGCGTGAACATAGTCTTTATCCGTGCGGAAGAGTTTCCGTCCTTCCGGGAACCAGACGCGGAGCCCTTTCGCTTCAAGAAGCGTCCGGCCGGGCGCGGCCTTCGGGGGAAGCGGCGGCTCATCGTCAGTCCGGGTCTTTTCCGAGTAAGGACGGATACAGGCGCAGGCGTGAACGTCTGAGATCGGTTTCAGAGGAATCGTCCCCTCACGGCAGGCGTCCACGGCCCAGAGACAGCGGGGCGCGAACCGGCAGCCTTCGATCGGCTGCAGAAAGTCCGGGACGGTGCCGGGGATGCTGGCGAGAAGCTTCCCCTTCCGGGCGGTTGAGGGGAGAGCCGCGAGAAGCTGCTTCGCGTAAGGGTGAGCCGGGTGAGAGAAGAATTCATCCGCCGGCGCCTGCTCCACGATTTCTCCCGCATACATCAGCGCGACGTAATGCGCCATCTTGCGGACAACCGCGAGGTCATGCGTGATGAGGAGAAGCGACAGACTGCGTTCCGCCTGGAGTCTGAGAAGCAGATCGAGAATCTGTTTCTGCAGCGTCACATCGAGCGCCGTGGTCGGCTCATCCGCGATCACGAGGTCCGGGTCACCGGCAAGCGCCATCGCGATCATGCAGCGCTGTTTCTGCCCGCCGGAAAGCTGGAACGGGAACGCGTTCACGCGTTTCTCAGGTTCCGGAATGCCGACCCGGCGGAGCCAGGCGATCTCTTCCTCGGTTTTCTCCTTTCCTTTCAGCCCAAGGTGCCGGGAGAGCACTTCGCCAATCTGATCCCCGACCGTCATCACGGGGTTAAGCGACGTGGAGGGCTCCTGGAAGATCATTCCGATCCGGCGGCCCCGCACCGCCTGCATGACGCTTTCCGGGACCGGAAAAAGATCCTCACCCGAGAGCGTATCCGTGCCGGATAGAATCCGGGCGTTCCCGGGCAGCAGCCGCATGACGGAAAGCGCGGTCATCGATTTTCCGCAGCCGGACTCCCCAACCAGCGCGAGCGTTTTCCCTTTCGGGATGCTGAGCGAAATGCCGCTCACCGGGCGGATCGGCCCGCGCGGCGTATCCACCTCGATTTCAAGGTTCCGCAGTTCAAGGAGAGTTTTTTCGTCCGTCATTTTCCGCTCCCGCTGTAAGACCTCGGGTCAAAGGCGTCGCGGACCGCAGAGGCGAAGAGATTCGCGCTCAGCACCACGGCGACCATGAAGATGAAGGCCGCGAAAAGATTCCACCAGACGGTCGGTGTCCGGGACATTTCGTTCCGTGCCGCGTTGATCATCGAGCCAAAGGAATTCATCGAAGGATCGACGCCGACCCCGATATAGGAAAGCACCGCTTCGTAAAGCACAATGTCCGAGAACCCGATCACCGACACAATGAGGATGATGTGAAGCACATTCGGGAGAATGTGCCGGCGCATGATGACGCCGGAGGGCGTACCGCAGGCGCGGGCCGCCGTAATGAAGTCGAGCCCTGAGAGCTTCATGGTTTCGGCGCGAAGGAGTCTCGCGAGTGACGCCCAGCCCGTGACACCGATGATCGCGGCAATGAAGAAGAGCTTCGCGTCACCCCGTTCAAGGGAGGTCGGGAGAAGCAGCGGATGCTGATCGATAAAAACCTGAATCATGAGCGCTGTGGCCGCGATCAGAAGCACCGAGGGAATTGAGCTGATCGTCGTATAGAGGTACTGCACGACATCATCCACCCAGCCGCGGAAGAACCCCGCGGCGATCCCGAAGAACACGGCAAACGGGAGCATCGTGATCGTGGAGAGTGACCCGAGCACAAAAGCCGTGCGGAGACTCTTTACGGCCTGATAGAGAACATCGTTTCCCGTTTTATCAGTGCCGAACGGGTGATAGGCGCTCCAGAGGAAGAGAAGAAGGAGTGCGGCGAGGATGAGGCCGGATGCGGCTGCGGCGAACCCTCCGCGGCCCCTGATTGCCCGTCTGAGACGCGCGGAACGCTTTTCCCCGGGGACCGCCGGTGTGCGGCTGAGAATCAGCGCGGCCGCTGCGGCCGACACGAGGGCCCAGACCGAAAGCGCGGCAAGCGCCCGGAGCGCCACATCGCGGTTTCGGTCAGACGCGGTTTTCGCATCCGGTGTGATCCCCTTCAGGTGGGCGAAGATCCGGACGGGTTTCCCGTCCACGAGAGCCGAGGTTTTATCAAACTCGGTAATCGCGAAGGGAGAGGAGTAGCTCCGCTCGCGCCCGGCGATCCAGTTCCCCACGGTGCTGTCGAGTAGCGACACGGTGGAGGCGGAATACGCCGGGGATTCTCCCGGGGCAGACGCGAGCTGCGGCCTGAAGTGAATGGAGTCCGCGAGTCCCAGAACGAAAAAGACGAGAAGAATCACGCAGGACGCCTGCGGGATGGGGCGGGAAAAGACCCGGCTCCATTTTTCCCGGGTCCGGGGGCTGCGGCGCACGTAAATGAAGGACGCGATCAGGACCGCGGTGATGAGCCACATCACGGCGTCAGTCGGCAGAAAGACGAAAAGCGGCATGTCGGACCTCCTAGCTCAGTCTCACCCGGGGATCCGCGACCGTGTAAGCAATGTCGGTGAGGATCAGACCGAGGATATAGAGCGCGGTGCCGAGGAAAACCATCGCGCGGACAATCGAAAAGTCCTGATCATTGATTGCGTCGATCGTGTAGCTGCCGAGACCTGGAATGCCGAAGAAGCTTTCCATGACAAGCGACCCCATGAAGAGAAGCGGGATCACGGCAACGGTCGACGTGATGATCGGGAGAGACGCATTCCGGAGAACGTGGAGGAAGAGAATCCGGGATTCGGGCATTCCTTTCGCGCGCGCTGTTCTCACGTAATCCTTTCCGATCTCCTCGAGGAACATCGTGCGGTAGAGGAGCGTGTCGCTCCCCATGCGGGAGAGAACCCCGATCGCGACCGGAAGGATCAGGAATACGGCGGCGTGCCAGCCGTTCGCGTATCCCGAGATCGGCACGAGCTTCATGAGGCGCGCGAAAAGCCACTGCCCCACGATGATGTAGAAGAGGCTTGAGATCGACATCAGGATGACGCAGCCGACGAGCCCTCCGGACTCGAGCCGCGTTCGCCTGAAGAGCACGATGAGGAGCGCGAGACTTGTCATTGCGATCACGCCGAGCAGAAATGTCGGAAGCGCGAGTGCGAGAGAGGGCCACGCGCGGTCCGCGATTTCCTTATTGATGCTGCGGCCCCGGTCGCTCGTTCCGAAATCCATCCGGAGCAGCGGCACAGATCGTTCCCAGAAAATCGTCTTCGTCACTTTTTCCGTGCCGGGCGCGCTGCCGTTCCAGATGAGCGGCTTATCGTATCCATGCACGTGCTTCCAGTCCGCGATCGCTTCGGCGGATACATACTTGCCGCCGATCGCGATGCGCGCCATGTCGTCCGGCGTGTTCACGGCGAAGAAGATGAGAAAGGTGAGCAGATTCACGCCGAGCAGGATCAGGAATCCGTAGACAATCCGGCGGAGCAGGTAGCGGATCATGATTTCTCCTTTCCGGTGTCGCGGCCGAAGGCGTCAAGCCGGGAGCGTTTCTTCACGGCGCGGATGAGGAGCGCGGCAGCCGCGGCGCCTCCCAGCGCGAGGAGAATGAGCGGCCACCAGACGGGCTGGTTCCACTCACGGATTTTCTCAGCCCGGAGGGGTGTATCCAGCTTCAGGTACTGCAGCGAATTCCGGACCATGGCGGAGGGCTTCGCGTTCCCCACCCACTGATGGTAGGCAGCCGCGGACCGCGGCGCGTAGCCGAAGCTCCAGGGGGCGTCCTCCTGAACAATCTGAATCATTTTTTGCACGACGGCATCTTTTTCCGGTCCCTCGTCGAGGTACTTCATGCGGTCAAAGAGCCGGTCAAATTCAGGCGACCGGTAGTTCGCGGCATTTTCCCCGCTTCCCTTGGTCACCGCTTTGGCGTTCGGCCCATAGAGGAGCGAGAGGAAGTTTTCCGGATCCGGATAGTCAGCTAGCCATCCCCAGAGGAAGATCTGATCGGATCCCCGGATCATCTTGTCCTGGAACCGGTTGTAGTCGGTCGCGCGGATTTCAAGCTGAATGCCAAGCTTCGCGAACTGCTTCTGATACCAGTCGAGAAGCGGCTTCGCATCCGAGGCGGACTGCTGGAAGTCGAGCGCGAGTGTCAGCGGCCGCCCGGTTCTGAGGTCACGGCCGCCGGGGTAGCCAGCCTTCACCATGAGCGCCCGGGCGTCCGCGAGGGACCGCCGCGCCGGCCGGCCGGAAGCGTTCATGCGGTAAACCACCGGATTCATCTCATTAAACCGGGGATCAATTCCTGGCGGGATCGGTCCCATGAGCGGAATCGCCTGATCCTTCTGGAAAATCGCGATTTCCTCTTCCCAGTCGATCGCGATCGAAATCGCCTGACGGAGCGCGCGGTGACGCGCGGCCTCTTCAGGCGTCTTTCCGGCGCCTACCACCGGATCCATCATGTTGAAGCCGAGGTAGCCGTTTGAGAGGTCAACAGTGCGGGGGAACTGGATCTTTTTCTCGGCGTACTCGCGCGCGAGTTCCGGCGAATCCGCGGCTTCGACAAGGAACCCCTGTCCGACATCCGAGCGGTCAATCGCGGGGCTGTCGTAGTAGCCTTGAAGGAACTTGGTGCGGAGCGGAATCGCTTCCTTCTCCATCGTGAAAACGATGCGGTCAATGAAGGGGAGAGGCTTTCCGCAGTCAGCGAGCAGCCCTTTCTCACGATCCCCCGGAGCCCCCTCACAGGGGTAGGCGGAAAAGTGAAAATCCGGATTCCTCGAGAGCACGTGACGTCGGTTTTCTTCGTACGCCGTCATCATGTAGGGACCAGTGCCGACCGGCCACCAGGCGAGCCCGATACTGTTCTCCTTAAATCCCGGATTCGCGTAGAACGCTTCGGCCTCCCACGGGACCGGGGCGAAGAAGCTCATCGTGAGCCAGTCCTGGAACTGCGGGTACTTGCCCCGGATCCGGATCACGAGCGTATACGGGTCGGGAGCCGAGACACCGTTCTCGGGGAATGGAATCTTCCGCAGATCAAGAAACGCAGGATGGTGCTCAGCGGCATCCTCTCGCCGGATGGCGTCCCGCATTTCGCGGAGTCCGATGATGTGGGAGGAAAGCGTTGAGAAGGCCGGGCTGACGACGCGCGGCGACGCGATCCGCTTGATCGCGTAGACATAGTCCTCTGCTGTAAGCTCGCGGGTGCCTTTGAGCGGGAGGTCAAGAGGACTCTTCAGCGCCGCGGCTTTTTCGGGGGCGAGATCAAAGTAGGCGGGTTTCCCGTCCGAGGTCTTCGCGAAAGCCGGATGCGGCGCGAAACGGATTCCGGACCGGATCGGGATGCTGTAGCGGCTTTCCGCAATGAGAGACGGATCCGCGTTCTGCGGGAGCTCGCGGCCCGCTTTATCAAAATAGCGGGGAGCCGCGAGTGACACCGCGGTGAGCGGCACCACCTCATACGGTCTTTTCAGGTAATGGTACTGATAGGGTGGCTCGTATATGCTGTACACGTAGGCGGTTTCGTCAGATGAATAAGAAACCGCGGGATCCAGGGTTTTCGGGCTTCTGCCGGAGAACGGGGAGTACAGCGTATTTTCGCTGCCATTGGTGCCGGGTCTCGGTGAATTCACCGGGCCGCAGGCTGAGACGAGCAGCGCGAGTCCGAGGGACGTGAGCAAAAGAAAACGGCGTCCTGCCGACCGAGCCGCTTTCGGGCTGAAAAGACTGAACTCCATAAAAGTTTCCTAATGTTTCCCCGAAACACGCTGTCCCTGCCACCGCCTATACTTTAGCCGATTATTTTCGGTGCTTTGTCACGGAACATTTCAGTACTCCTGTTTCTGTTACAGGGATAAAAGGCCCATAAATGACAGCCTCGGCAGACTTGTCCATTATTTCTCTGATTCTTCACGCCTCTATTGTCGTGAAGATTGTCCTTACCATCCTCCTTGCGCTCTCCGTGATCAGCTGGACCATGATTTTCCAGAAGTGGTTCCAGGTGCAGCGTGCCCAGAAGGCAACGGAAGATTTTGAAAAGCGGTTCTGGGGCGGCGCCGATCTCGGCTCGCTCTTTGAAGGCGCTCAGATGCGCCGCGATAAGAGCGGTCCGGAAGAAAAGATTTTCGCGGCCGGCATGGCTGAGTACACGAAGCTGCAGGACCGCGGCATTGATTCCGCGCACGTGCTGGACGGCGTGAAGCGTGCCATGCGGGCGGTCTACCAGCGTGAAATGGACAGTCTCGAGAGCGGCCTCTCGATTCTTGCTTCCATCGGTTCGGTTTCGCCTTACATTGGTCTTTTCGGCACGGTCTGGGGCGTGATGAACGCCTTCACCGGCCTCTCCACGCTCACCAATGTGTCGCTCGCCGTGGTGGCCCCTGGCATTGCGGAAGCGCTTGTCGCGACCGCTATTGGCCTTTTCGCGGCTATTCCGGCTGTGGCCGCGTATAACTTCTACGCCACATCCACCGGCCGTCTCTTCAACCGGTTTGACGCCTTCACCGAGGAGTTTCTGAACATTCTCGAAAGGCAGAGGAGCTGAGAGCCATGAGTTCACTTCGGCCGGAAGGCAGCCGCCGCAAGGTGATGTCAGAAATCAACGTCGTGCCGTATATCGACGTGATGCTCGTTCTCGTCGTGATTCTTATGGTGTCGGCGCCGTTTGTTGAACCTTCCGTTGTCAATCTGCCGACGGTTGCGAAGGCATCCAAAGCCCCTGATAAAGTGATTTCCGTTGTCGTTCAGGCAGATGGGTCGCTTGCGATCAAGGATGGCGCGAAACTCACGCCGCAGAATATGCCCGGTCTCATCAGCTACGTTCAGGATGCCGAGAAGGCGAGCGGCGGGAACCCTGTTCCTGTCGTGATCTCGGCAGACCGCGACGTGAAGTATGACCAGGTGATCAACGTGATGAAGAACCTTCAGAAAGCCAATGTCGAGAGGGTCGGGCTCGCCCTTCAGATTGACGGCGGGAAGTAGCAACTTATGAAAATGAAGCTTGGTTCCTCCAGCACGGCAACGGACGCCCGCCCCGGCGCGACGCCCCGGAAGAGAGACCTGAAAAAGGCCTTTCTGCTCGCGCTTGCGATCCATGCGGCGCTTTTCGTCGCGCTGCTCTTCGCCTTCCAGTGGAAGACGCAGAATGAGGAGGTGTACGCGGAGCTCTGGGCATCTGTCCCGACCAGCGGCACATCTGAGCACGGCGGTCCGGTGAAGGGAGATGACGGCGCGGCGGAGCCCCCGCCTCCGGAATCCACCCCAGCCCCTGAACCTAAGCCTGAGCCTCCTGCGCCGGCTCCGAAACCGGCTCCTGCCCCTGCCCCCGCTCCGGCTCCGAAGCAGTCGCTTGCGGAAGAACGGAAGGCCGATATTGTGGCGGCCCAGGAAAAGGCGAAGAAGCAGAAGGCTGAGCAGCTGAAGGCTCAGCAGGAAGAGCAGAAGCGGATCGCGGACGCGAAGCGCGCGGCTGATGAAGCAAAGAAGAAGGCGGTCGCCGATGAACAGCGCCGTCAGGCGGCTGCCAAGGCTCAGATGGAGAAAGTCCGTCAGGCTGAAGCTGCCCGTCTCGCTCAGGCCGCGAGGCAGAACGCGATGGCGAAGGTGAGAGGCCAGGAGCTTGCCCGTGTGGCGGGAAGCCTTCCCAGACGACCGCTGGCGTTCCGACAGGTGACCGTACGGCTCAGTTCCAGAATCTCTCGGGATCCGCGAAAGCGGCCTTCATCGCCCGCGTGACGGCCTGTATCCGTCCGAACATCATCTTTAACGTTCCGTCCGGCATCCGCCGCGGCCAGCATCAGGCGGTTTACCGCGTGAGGCTGATGCCGACCGGGGATCAGATCGGCGCTCCGCATAAGACCCGCGGCTCCGGGCTGCCGGGCTACGACAGCGCGGTGGAGCGCGCTATCGCGAAGTGCCCGAAGTTCCCGACCGTGCCGGGTACGCCGATGCCGGGTGAAGTGACGCTCACTTTCGACCCGATCGACTCGAAGTAAACAGTTGGAGTTTTAAGAAAGACGCCGTCCTTTCAGCAATGATCGGACGGCGTATTGTTATCCGGGATAAGGGGTGCCCCACACCATTTGGTAGCGGGCGGCGATGTCGCTCAGAGACGGGCTGTACGCCTGGCCGCCCGGTGCCTCAAGCTTAAAGGACGCGATGGTAGAACCGATGCGGCCGCAGGTTTCCAGGGGCAGACCGAGTTCCAGTCCCCGAAGGAGTCCTCCGCGGTAGGCGTCCCCGGCTCCCACCGGATCCGCGATACGAAGCGGCTGTACGGCCGGGATCCGGATCTCCCGCTCCTCGGTATAAATCACGGATCCTTCTCCTCCCCGTGTGACGAGGAGCGAGCGGGAAGGCGTGACAAGCTTTTTTCTATCGAGCCCTGTGCGGTCAGCGAGGAGCTTTTCCTCATACTCGGAAACGCAGATCAGCATGGATCCGAGAGAGAGCTCCGTCAGAGCCGCGGGCGACAGCTGCGATGTCGCCTGGCCGGGATCAAAAACGTAGGGAATGCCAAGCTTCCGATAGAGTTCTCCCTGAGACGCCATGGAGCGAAGGCCGCCCGGCGCGATATGCGCGGCAGAGACGCCTGAAAGAGCCTCGCAGTCCGGCACCTGGAGGAGGTCCATCGCACCGGCGTGAAACGTTGTGAGCTGGTTTCCGAGAGAATCCGTGGTAATAAAGGCCTGGGCGGTCCACTCATCCGGTGCGTCCTTCACGAAGCGGGAATCGATCCCGGCTTTGTCCAGATGGTCTCGGTACGCGGCTCCATCCTTCCCCAGCATTGCGAGAAGCCGCGGGGAGCCTCCCGCGGCTTTCATTGCCCAGGCGATATTGCCGGCGCAGCCGCCGAAATAGCGTTCCAGGGTATCCGCGAGAAAGGTGAGGTTGAGATGCGAAAGCTCATCAGGGAGCAGCATCTCGTCGAACCGTCCGCCGTAGGAGCAGACGCTGTCATAGGCGACGGAGCCTGAAATCAGAATAGCCATCGCGGTTCCCCGCCAGCGCGATCAGTTCTGGGGCACCGCGCGTACGGTGCAGGAAGCGGGGTGGCTGCCGGAAAGCGTGAAGGCGAAGCGTACAGGGAGCGTCTTCGCAGCGCCAAGCCGCGTGCCGGAACCCTGTCCCGCGTATTCCTCAGGCTTTACGAGGCGGCGGATCGCGATAAGGCCTCGGTCATCGGTGAAAGTCACCTCAAGCACCGGAAGCGGAAGGCTCTCCGCGCCGTTATTCGCGAGCGTCAGATGGATCTCATAGCTATCCATCGTGATCGGGGTCAGGGCGAAATTCTCAACCGCGAAGGGATTCACACCTTCGCTGCCGGGACCGGGGCAGGGAATCACGCCGCAGACCGCCTGGCGGGCTGAAAGCACAGCCGGCACGTAGCGGCCGAGCACGGGGCCGAAGAGCGACAGGAGCTGCCAGAGAATGACGAGAATCAGGACAGCAACACCGATCGGCCAGAAAAGACGGTTACCCCGTTTCACGGCGGTCGGAATGGTGACTGAGCCGAGTTTCGGGGAAAGTGAATTCAGACGGCTGAAAACGGGGCGCTTTTCTTCCTGAGCGTCGTTCGGCATGGACCGTTCGGACGCGGGAGAAGCGGAAAAAGCTGCAGGGCGCGCCGCGGCGGGCTGAGCAGCCGGCGTCTCTGCGGCTCTCGGTTCGGGGGCAGAGCCGCGGCGGTTCAGAAGACCGTCGAGCACGTCGTCATCCACCTTGCGCAGCGTCTCCGAGGCATCAAACCGGGTCTGGCAGATGCCGCAGCGAAGCCGCCCGTTGTCGGCCTCGAGGTCTTCCGGAGTTACCTGATAGATGCAGCCGCAGATGGGACAGCGAACAACAAGAGCCATAGAGATGAAGCCTTTTAAAGCGAAGCCGCCCTCCGGGCGCTGAGGACATTCCAGCCCTCTTCAGAACGCCACCGCGAGAGCGTGATGGCAGGATCCGCCTTGTGGAACGCTTCAATGATACGGTCCACCTGGTCATCGAGAATGCCCGACAGCACCAGCTGCCCGCCCTCGGCGACATGGCCGCAGAGTGTGGGAGAAAGCGAAATCAGCGGATTGCAGAGGATGTTGGCGATGACGATATCATAAGGCTTCCCGGCGGGAATCCCGTCAGGGAGGCAGAAGTTTCCGGTCACGCCGTTGTTTTCGGCGTTGAAACGGGAGGCTTCAACCGCGAGCGGATCGATATCACAGCCTTCGACCGAGCCCGCGCCGAACATGGCGGCCGCGATCGCGAGAATGCCGGTGCCGCAGCCGTAGTCAAGAACGGTTTCGCCTTTCTTCAGATTCTCATCGAGCCACTGAATGCAGAGATGCGTGGTCGGATGGCTTCCGGTGCCGAAGGCGACGCCCGGATCGAGCTTCATATTGAGCGCGTCAGGGGACGGCGGTTCGGACCAGGAGGGCACAATCCAGAGCCTGCGCGAGGCCTGGATCGGC
>ERZ838516.4424-NODE-4424-length-10894-cov-2.505305_pt1 | contig 10894 bp, 12 predicted proteins | sample MGYA00519910_ERZ838516 | MGnify/ENA primary metagenome ERZ838516 (study PRJEB31850, sample SAMEA3708837) | human gut metagenome | biome: human gut; feature: human-associated habitat; material: faeces | place: China | collected 2014 ... | reverse complement strand
GACCAGCAGCGCAATGCCTTTGGTATTGCGATTAACCCAGCGGCCATGCTTATTCCACCAGCTGACTTCGGCGCAGGCTGTCGCATCAGGCTTCTGTGCGAAAATCAGCAGCTGCTCTTGAAACGAATATTTGAAATTATTCGCCGCAGTGGTCAAGAAGTCCATATAGTGATTCGTATCCACTGTCAAAGTCCGCAGATGTTCCGCCTCCATCTCCGTGATCACCTGATACTTGCTCGGCATCTCGCTCACCTCCATCATCAATCTGAATTGTCACTTCAACAGGAATCGGCAGCTCTCCTAAAAGCGAAGAATACAGCAGTCCTGTCCGGGCATTGGATATTTTCGTCACCAGTCCAGTCAAACGAAAGACCGTCGCATTCACTTCTTCCTGATTTGCTGCAAAGTAGTATCCGCTCCGGTCACTGCAAATAGGAACGCCATCCTGACGCAAGCGATTGATCTTGCGGCGCAGGTTACGCCCGTTCAAGGAAAAAAGCTGCTCCAGCTCTGTGCTCGGAACAGCTTTTTCTTTTCCGGTGTGATATTTCTTCAGATACACGCACAGTGCTGCGTTCTTATCCATACGCTCCTTCCTCCATCATCGTGCATCTCTTTGCACACTTGACAAGCTCTGTTTCGGGAAATCCCAGCCATAGACCTTGCCGATTTCATCGCCCAGCCGGCGGGTTATGCGCGTAATATCCGCCCTTGTTGCGGTGCCGCGATAAATTTTCTCTTTCAGATTCTCAATCTTCGCATCGCTGACACCGTCCTTATAGGTTCGATAGAGATAATGGTTGGTGCCATCATGGTGAACCGCATCACAGCGCATATCACCCAGCCTGTCAACATACCAGGTTACATAGTCGCACTCCGAGAACAGGCAGTCCTTGATGTTGCCGCTCTTGATTTCCTTGTAGCCGCTGTAACGTCCATTCCAGAGGCCGAGATCGACAATCACCAGAATCGGCTTATCCAGCTGAATATCGAGTCCAGATATTCGCTATTCCGTTCATACATCTTTTCCTCCCGTTCCTGTTCGGAAAGTTCGGGATACTCTGCCTCCAGGTCCTCACGCCAATCCTCGTAATCCAACGAGTAATTGCTCCAAATCAGGTATTTCGGCTCTGTCATCGCGCATCACCTCGATCCTTTGGGCGGCTGCGTGTATTTCGGGTAGTATTCTCCATCGTATCCAGCGGCAGCACCGTGTTATGGCAACGTTCCATCTGTTCGGCAAACTGGCAGATATGATATATCGAGTCCCAGCTGGAGCCGATTTCTACATGGTAATCGTCGATGTACCTGCAAACCCTGTCTATATGGGTTCCGTCTTGCCGCAGGATACGAATTTTACCGCCATCTGGCAGGCGAAAGAGCGCCGTATAATCCGATGTGATAAAGCGAATCCCTTTTTCTGCCTGATGCAAATGATGGTCCAGAAACTCTCTCTTGTAGCAGTAGCAGTAAACCGTATACATTCCTTTCTGTGGATTCAGCCGCAGAAGATAAGAATAATCCTTTGTATCCGCACGGAACGCGAAATCCTGACCCGCAAGGTCAATCGCACTGTCGATCTGACGGTAACAGTACGCTGATACCGCCGCTCTGCTTTTCAGAAAACCGTCATCTTCTCTCAGCTGATTGATTAACTGATTAAACTCGTCATCAAACTCGGGCGTCAGAAGCCTCTCACAATGACTGGTCCAGTCATGAAAGAACTGATCGCCGCTGTCACCCATATCTGCACGCAAATGACCGATACAGCCGGTCTGTCCCATAATCTGGTCAGACTGCGTATAGCAGTACATCTGCTCGGTCTTTGTGGCAGGTCTTACTTCAATATCCATCGTCTTTCCTCCTCATCTATGTGATTTCATACGCTGCTTGCAGTGTATGTAGCCGTACCTTTGCGCTTGTGCAGTTTCGCCTTTACACTAAATTCATCAAAATGAATCGGAGGTACTCCCATGAAACGAATTACATACTTTCTGTCCGGTGCATTGGCGGCTCTGCTGATCAGTTCTGCAACAGTTTCCGCCTTTGCAGCCGGCGGTCTTATCACCCTCAACGTCCAGCCGGCACAGGTCATGGTCAACGGCGAGGTTTTTCAGCCTAAAGATGCACAGGGCCGTGATGCTCTTGTTTTCACCTACAACGGCACGACCTATGCACCGGTTCGTGCGCTGGCTGAAGCATACGGTCTGACCGTCGGTTATGATTCGGCCAAAAACATGGCTACTGTTGACGGTGCTGCACAGGCCGCTAATCAAACTGGCAGTTTTTCCTCTCAGTGGACGGTCACGGAAAAGCCGGTCACCCGATACGGTAATGAGCATATCTTCACTGCCGTTTATTCCGGCCCGCTTTCCATGGACAAATTCAAAAGCTGGTGGAAGTCAATGAATGCCGCTGATCTGAAGGCGCAGGCAGAACAAATGGCTTTGAAGGCTCAGTCTGACCTCCTCGGCTCCGAAATCACCATGTATTTCAGCTTTGGTTCTTATAATCTCGGCACTGCCTTTGCACAATCCGGCTGCACATTCAGCAACTTCGACCCCGCCTCTGTCTGGATCAAGTAATTCTCATGACAACACCCTGTCCATAATGGACAGGGTGTTGTTCTACTTTCGCCACCAGCGCCAAAGCAATACACCAATGACAGTCGCTGCTGCCGCTGTGCCGCAGATTACACGCTTTCTCATTTTCAACCCTCCTCCTGGATAAAAGAACATCGGCCATTGCACAGCAACAGCCGATGTATGTAAGTCTATTCGCTTTTCAGCCCAGTTTGACCAGCAGTTCATCAACCGGATCGGTAATATGTCCCTGCGCCAGCAGCTTATTTCTCCAGATGAGCAGATATCTCCGGAGCATCTGCAATTCCTTATATGTGATTTCCAGCTGAACTGTATTCTCTCGTTTGAACATTTGCAAGCACTCCTTTCTCTTGACTTCATCATATATGCCGTAAGAAGTGTTTGCAAATATGCAAACGGTATGTATGTGGCCTGTCGATTGACAGACCACTGGAAAGCCTTACTTGTACCAGCTTTCCTCAGTGCCCAGAATGGCATTGTGTGCGTTTGCTGCTTCCAGAATATCGCTGTACGCCCAGTAACGGCGGCTTACATCGGGGAAGGTGTTCAGCTTCCTCAGATTATCGCTGACATACTCCAGATCAGCCGCACGGCCAAGCAGTCGGTTCACAATCGTCATGACCTCTGCGCGAGTAATCTGACGGTCAGCGCGGAACGAACCGTCCCCATAGCCGGTGATCCAGCCATGCTTTGCAGCGGCCTTGATATACTCTGCCGCCCAGTAGCCGTCGCTCACATCATCAAAGCTCTTGAACTGCTCCATGATTTCAGCATCACCATCGCCGTACACATCAAAGAAGCGGACCGCCATAGTTGTAAACTCGGCACGGGTAATCTGCTCGTCCGGCGCAAAAATAGTCTTGCTGTGGCCATAGGTCACACCGTTGTTGTTCAGGTATTTCACATAGCCGCTGTACCACGCATACGCAGGCACATCACTGAACTTGGTCTTTGCCACAGGGGAAATGTTGTCCCCATTCTTATCTGCCAGCAGTCGTGCAAAAATCGCCGCTGCTTCGCTTCGGGTCATGTTGCGTTCCGGTCCGAACGTACCGTCCGTATAGCCAACGACATAAGCGCTGTGATGTTCCGTTCTCTCGACTTCGGGAACCGTAACCTCACCGTTCTTATCAGTCTTGCCGGTGGCCTTGTCACCCAGATCGTTCTTCACAATCACATTGATATTCTTCTGCGGCACCTTCTGCGGGTCGGTTACAATCACCGTCACCTGATGTTTGTTGTCCATATCAACGCCCTTGGGCAGTTCAACCGTAATATTGCCGGTCTTGCCAATGGACACCTCAGAACCCTGAATCGGACGTCCGGTGTCAGTGTGAACCACCTTGATCGTCAGCGTCCAGCGGTCACGATCTGCATCTTCGTAACCCTCCGTAATCTTGCCATCCTCGTTGGTCTTTCCGTTTCCAATGGGAACCGTAATCTGACCGGCCTTGTCGGTCTGATCTGCTGCATAGTTATCATTCTTGTCGGTCACAGCGATACGCATACCCTGAACGGCGCTCTTATCCTTTACCAGCTGTACCAGAACAGTGGTCTGATCATCATAGTCCAGCAGTCTGCTGTTCGGCAGACGGATGGAAATGCTGTTGTCCTTGTTCAGCACCACGGACGCATTGGAAACAGGCGTTTTATCCTCCGTATCCGTTACCGTCACCAGATAACCGCCCACAACAGCCTGGCCCTTGCTGTCAGTCATACCGCTGTTGTAGATTTTCTCGATCGGCTGCGTATCCAGCTTTTCGCCGCACTCAGTACACTCCTTGTGCTTGCTGCCTTCGGAGTCCGCAGTAGGCTGCTTATCGATGATCCAGTCACCCGGCTTGTGACCGGTTGCCTTGGTATAATCGGTCTTGCTGGAATCGCCGCAGCGAGTACAGGTCATCATGGTGTAACCCATCTCCGTGCAAGTCGGCTTAGTGATTTCGGTCTTATAGTCATGGCCCAGTGCCTTATTCAGAACCGCACCGCATTTTGTACAAAGCTGAGGCTCCGTACAGGTAGCCGCAGAACCGGGAACATGACCGGCAGCAGCATTTCCCTCGATTTTGTGCTCACCGCAGCGAACGCAGTGATATTCCATCACGCCCTCACCGGTGCAGGTTGCATTCGTCACCAGAGTACCCTTGTCCCAGCTATGGCCGAGCGGTTCCGTATAATCTGTTACGAATGCACTGCCGCAGCCATCGCAGCGATGAATGGTCTTGCCGCCATATTCACAGGTGGCGGGAATCACATGGTCTTCGTACTTGTGTGCCAGAGTCGCAGTAATATCTTCGATGTGCCGCTCTCCGCAAATCGAGCACTCACGAACGGTATAGCCGGGATTGGTGCAGGTAGCCGCAACCGAATGGGTTTCAAACTTGTGCTCACCCTTGGGCGTTGCCGTTTCTTTCATTTCACCACAGCGGGAGCACAGCTCCAGCTGCTTGCCGTCTGCTTCGCAGGTGGCTTCGCGAATCTTTACACTCTGCCATACATGACCCAGAGAATCTACATAATCGCGCTTTTCGATCTTTCCACAGGCTGTGCATAAATAGCGATCATAACCCAGCGTCTTGCAGCCGGCCTTTACAGAATCCAGCAGCGTGAAATGATGCTTTTCTCCGCAGCCTTTATCTGTGCAGCAGTTGCCGCCGCAGTTTTTATCCTCGCAGCCGCAGTTCGGGTCAGAGCAGCCGCAGCTGCACTTACCGTCATCCTTAGTGGTTTCATCATGCAGCCAGACGTTTGCTACACCGTTCTCGGTCATCTCTACGCCCTGATAGGTGTAGGTAATCTGATAATACACATCGTACTGTCCCTTGTCGGTATAGTTCGGCGCGCTGGTCATTGTGCAGCTGTCTGCACTGTTGCCGTAGCGGATTTCCGTGCGTACACCGGCATCAGAAAGGTCTGTCACGCTGATGGTGTGCGGTGCTCCGTCCACAACACCGTAGTAGCTGGCAACAACGGACTTTGCACCCACATACTCGTATTTTGCGTAGTCGCAGTCCTTGCACTTCTCTACGATGGCAAACCGGCCATTGGCAGGCTGAGAAAGGATTTCTTTCTCCATGTCATGCCGTTCCAGAACACTGCTCTTGGTGTGATTCGTGCCGTAACAGAACGCGCAATACTCACCGCCGGTCGTTGTGACCTTGTGATAGGTACTGTCCACATAGTCATAGTTTTTCTGTTCGGGCAGTTCCTGCATGAATTTCGAGTCACAGTCATAGAGCCAATAGACGTTCTTGCCGAAACCATAATCGTTAATGCTCATGTTGCTGTTGACCGTACCGCAGATCTCACACACGGCTTTCGTCCAGTGATAACCCGTATAGCTCGCGTTCTGACCGGGAACGCCATCCAGGATCGTGCCCGTACCCGAGCCGCCGACCATCGTACCGTCCGAATACTTCACATTCCGGTTCATAGCAGTCTGTCCGTCCCTCGTATACTCCGGAATGCGGAACGCCTGAAAAGAAGTTGCCTTACCGCATACACCACAGTTGAAGGTTTCATGCGTTACAACCGCATTGACATCCAGCTCATTCGTTCGACCGGAAGCCTGCATCCAGTGCTCCGCAGGATCGTGATAGCTGTTTACCTGTGCCGCACCAGCCGAAACAGGAAACAGCGAAAATGCCGTCACTGCCGAAAGCAGCATGGCAACGGCTCTCGTGCCGAACTTTTTCGTTCTAGCTTTCATTTGAGATACCTCCGTTTGTCTTGATTTGCGGCATGAAAAAACTCCACAGTCCTTGCTGTGGAGGAAAATCCGCCGCTGTTTTCTTGTGTCCAATCATAGCTACATTGCAACCACCTCCTTCGCGATTTTGCAGCCCCTATACTTACTTCTCAGGTAGTAATACAGATGGTTTACTAAAGGGGAGAGTGTGAGAGGGGGAATGAAAGAGCAGGGAAGTGGGGACAGTTGTACCGCAAATGGGCATACTTTCCCCATGATGAAGGTTATCTTGCTTGTTCCCTTTTCTGCCGCTCCCTTGCACGCTGATAATATTCCAGCGCCTTGATGATATAATCCTCGGTCTTTTCCAGCGGCACTGTCGAGGGAATATACGGACGCAGCCGTTCTGCCTTGAAACTGATTTTCTCTTTCTGGTTTGGCTTTTCCTCACCAAGAATCGCTTCGATGACCTCCGCACTCAGCTTTCCAGCTTTGGAGAACTCTTTGAGCCGAATGGCCTGCGGGAGTGATGGCGTGGCATCATTGTAGCTGATGCTGTTCAGAAGATTGTGCTGTTCCGTTTCCGTCAGATAGGAAAGCTCCACCGCAGGACGAAACGCAATCTTGTTCTCATCAACCATATCCAGAAGCTCAGGAATGAGTTCTGTCAAGCGGATATAGCGTCTGACTTGTTCTCTGCTTTCTCCTATCTGTTCAGCAAGTTCTTCATTACTACGCGACTTTGACACCACTGGTGTCGAAGTTAAATCCGTTCTCTGACCCTGTCGCTTCATCGCCTCCAGACGCATCTTGTAGCTGAACGCCTTTTCACTCGGAAGAATGATTGAGCGCTGCAAATTGGATTCCACCATCAGAATGATTGCTTCATCTCTGGACAACTCCTTGATTTCTGCGGGAACGCGCTCCAGTCCTGCCAGTTCACAAGCCTTTCGCCGTCGATGCCCTGACACGATCTCATACCGGCCATCTTCTTTCTGACGAAGCGTAACCGGCGTGATAATACCGCGCTCTTTCACGCTCTGCACAAGCTGGTTCATGTCCTCGTCCATTTTGACTTTGAATGGGTGGTTCGGGAAATCGTCAATCTCAGATAAGGGAATATCATAGATACGCGGCAAGCGACTTTCTGCGCGCCCCTCATCATTCATAAACAGTTCAGCGAACCCCGTCAGATCGAGATCGATGTCTTTCTTTCGACTCATGCTCCAACACCTCCTTCGTCACCGCCTCATACGCAGCCGCAACCTTTCCGCCCTTATCATAGGCAAAGATGCTTTGCCCTTCCTGGGCGCTCTCAGCGGCACGAACAGAAAAGGGGATCTGCGTATCAAAGACGCGGACTCGATCGCTTACAGCGGCTCTCAACGCCGTAGAAATGGCTTTTGCGTTGTTAGTTCGGTTATCCACCATCGTCAATAGAATGCCATCGATGTTCAGACGTGGATTGATCTGGCGTTTGACCTTGGCAACCGAGTGCATCAGCTGATTCAGACCTTTCGTTGACAGAAAACTCGGCTGCGACGGGATAATCACCCGGTCAGCCGCTGCCAGCGCATTGATGGTCATCATGCCGAGTGACGGCATACAGTCAATCAGGATATAGTCATAGTTTTTGCTGACCGAATCAATGTAGCTTTTCAGCACATACTCTCGGCTCATCACATTGAACAAGCCGACTTCTGTACCGGACAGCTCGATATTCGCAGGCATCAGGTCAACGCCCTCCGAACTTCTCAATAACCCGAAGTTTTCCGGTAACGACTTATCGTTGATGATGCATTCCATTACATCAGAGAGTGTTTCGCTCAGCTGATCCGGATTACGCTCTCCAAGGCTGATTGTTAAACTGCCTTGCGGGTCTGCATCAATCAGCAGCACTCGCTTTCCCTGTTTCGCCAGGCCGACACCCAGATTCACCGTTGTGGTGGTCTTTCCAACGCCGCCTTTCTGATTGGTAATTGCGATTACTCTGCATTGTTCCATATTGGTTTCCTCCTTTCTCATTTTAAGCTGTCTGAATCAGGCAGCTATGTATGTGAGCGCCCAGGCGCTCACTCATCCTGCGACAGTTTGCAGTAGTCATCCACATACCGAAGCAGCCAATAGGCGAATTCACGCATAAACCATGCGCAGAGATACGGGTCGTCCATCAGTTCAGCCGGAAGTTCAACTTCCATATCAAGCATTTTGGAAAGCACCCGAATAAAGAGCAGTGTGGAACTCGGCATATACAGATCGTTAAGTCCACTGACCACAACCGCGATAGCCTCCAGTTTACATTCATCACCGTTAAAGTGTTCTGCCGCCGCATCAATCAGGTACTCCGGGTAATGGACTGCCAGATCTGCCAGCTTTTCGAGAGTTAATTCTTCATTCATAACATTTTCCTCCTTTGGGTTATGTACGCACACTGTTCTTCTCTATGCCCTGTGTGCCGGGCATCATCAGGCGGCTGGCTGCGAACCAGCTCCATAGGCATCTCACCTCCCCGCCTTCTTTATGACCGGGCCGCGAATTACGGAAGTATCATTATCCCTTGCACATTTCATCGCCTCCGCCGGTAGCAGTCCGGCTTCCTATCGAATCAGTTTGATCGCTCCTCCGTTTCCGGAATCATGGCGCACCGTCGATAGCGGCTTGAGGTTTCCCTCGGTGCAGGTAACGTACCTGATGACTGTTATTCAGTTCTGCGGGAGGCCATCAACTTTGCCTCTCACTAATCAACTACAACCTTCAACCTCAAAAACTGATAAAAAACTTTTGAGATTTTTCAAAAAATTTTGGAACATAAAAAAAGCCTCTGCTTCCACATTGGAAACAGAGGTTATTTTTCAGTACACGAAATCAGTTGTAAACGCAAAAACCGCCGCACCAGATTACTCTGATGCGACGGTAAAACTTTTGCAAATGTGTGATTTTTGGGGCATTCTACCGACTTCGACACGGATTGGCATACGCTTGGCACACGTTGGCATACAGCCCGGCTTTTCTGTATCATAATCATGCAGAAATTCCTACAAACACGGCAAACTTTCGAACTTTTTAGTCCAAAGGTTTCATTGTCGGGAACAGCAGGACGTCGCGGATGGAAGCGGCGTCGGTGAGGAACATGACCAGACGGTCGATGCCCATGCCCATGCCGCCCGTGGGGGGCATGCCGTACTCCAGCGCGTTGATGAAGTCCTCGTCCATCATGCCCGCTTCCTCGTCGCCTGCGGCGCGCAGAGCGACCTGACGCTCGAAGCGGCCCTTCTGGTCGATCGGGTCGTTCAGCTCGGAGAATGCGTTGCACAGCTCGCGGCCGTAAACGAAGCACTCGAAGCGCTCGGTCAGACGCGGATCGGACGGCTTGCGCTTTGCCAGCGGAGAGATCTCGACCGGATAATCGGTGATAAAGGTCGGCTGCATGAGGTTTGCCTCGACGTACTCGTCGTAGCACAGGCTCATCAGGTCGCCCCAGCTCTCCTTGCCCGGCTCGATCTCGAGACCCTTGGCCTTGACGGCCTCGAGCGCCTCCTCCGGAGACAGAGCCATGAAGTCGATGCCGGCATATTCCTTGACCGCCTCGGCCATGGTCATGCGCTTCCAGCCCTTGGAGAAGTCGATCTCAACGCCCTGATACATGACCTTGGTGCTGCCGAGGACCTTCTCGCAGACATGGATGACCATGTCCTCGGTGATGTCCATCATGCCCTGATAGTCGGTGTAGGCCTGATACAGCTCGATGGTGGTGAATTCCGGGTTGTGACGGGTGTCCATGCCCTCGTTGCGGAAGATGCGGCCGATCTCGTACACGCGCTCGAGACCGCCGACGATCAGGCGCTTGAGGTGCAGCTCGGTCGCGATGCGCAGGTACATATCGATGTCGAGCGCATTGTGATGGGTGATGAACGGACGGGCAGCCGCGCCGCCCGGGATGGTGTTGAGGCACGGGGTCTCAACCTCCATAAAGCCGCGGGAATCCATGAAGTTGCGGATCTCGCGCACGATGGCGGAACGCTTCTCAAACGTGTCGCGCACACCCGGATTTACGATCAGGTCAACGTAGCGCTGACGATAGCGCATATCGGTATCCTTCAGGCCGTGCCACTTTTCGGGCAGCGGATTGAGGTTCTTGGCGAGCAGGGTCAGCTCGGTGACAGCGACCGAGATCTCGCCCTTCTGGGTGCGGAAAACCTCGCCCTCGATGCCGATGATGTCGCCGATGTCTAACTTCTTGTAGCCCTTGTATACGTCCTCACCGACGTTGTCGCGCTTGATATAGAGCTGAAGACGGCCGTAGCGGTCGGTCATGTCCGAGAAGGATGCCTTGCCCATGATGCGCTTCGACATCATGCGGCCTGCGAGGCGGACGGTCTTGCCCTCGAGCTCGTCAAAATGCTCGTGGATGTCGCTGGTATAGTGATCGCGCTCGAAGCGAACCTGCTGGAACGGGTCGTTGCCCGCAGCCTGCAGCTCGGCCAGCTTCTCGCGTCGGATGCGCTTGAGCTCGTGCAGCTCCTCTGCGGTCTGCTCGTGCTGCTCCTGCGCCTGATGCTGTTCTGCCATAGTTTCCCCATCTTTCTGTATCATTTATCTGCGT
>ERZ838516.4423-NODE-4423-length-10894-cov-2.552173_pt1 | contig 10894 bp, 5 predicted proteins | sample MGYA00519910_ERZ838516 | MGnify/ENA primary metagenome ERZ838516 (study PRJEB31850, sample SAMEA3708837) | human gut metagenome | biome: human gut; feature: human-associated habitat; material: faeces | place: China | collected 2014 ... | reverse complement strand
CAAGATTTCTTATTTCATCTACAACTACCGCAAATCCCTTTCCTGCCTCACCTGCTCTTGCTGCTTCAATAGAAGCATTAAGTGCAAGAAGATTTGTCTGGTCTGTTATGCCCATAATAGAATCAGCAAGAACATTTATCTGGTCTACAACCTTTGCGTCTTCCATTGCTTTTTCCAGTTCTGCTTTCATCGCTCTCTTTGTATCTCCTGCTTTTGCCCTTATAGCACTTGCATTATCCTTGCCTTCTCTTGCACGTTTATAAATCTGCTCAACCCTATTGGCTCCATCCTGTGCCCTCAATGCTATATTCTTTGCAGCATCTTCTATCTCATGTGACATTGTATTTATGCTCTCTGTAGTAGCTGCCGTCTCTTCCATTGATGCGGCAACTTCTTCCGTAGTCGCAGATACATCTTCTATCTCTCCATTGAGTAAATCCATATTACTGTTAATGTCGGTTACAAGATTTTCTATCTGCCCTGCACCGCTCTTTACGCCACTGATAAGTTCCTTAAGATTTGAACGCATATTTTCAAGTATATTTGCAAGAATGCCAAAATCATCCTTTCTCTTTAAATATCTGTCATCAAGCTTACTTGTGAAATCACCCTTTTCAAGTATACGCATCTCAGCTCCGACAGCCTCAAGCGGCTTAACAATATTTGTGATTATAATAATTATTATAGCTATAAAAAAAGCACCGATAGTTATATTTACAGCAGCAAAAATACTTGTCATTTTGTTTGAATATTTTGTAAGTTGACTTTGCTTTGAAGCTACTGTCTTGTCTATATCGTCAGTATAATTTCCTGTTCCTATAACCCAGTCAAATTCTTTATAATAATATGTATAAGAACGTTTTGGAGAGGCTTTTGTCTCATTCTCTTTAGGAAAATAATAAGTTGTATATGCCTCTGTATTTTTCACTGAATCCTCAATCATCTGTCTGACCATCTTAAAACCTTTTGAATCTTCAGTGTCCATACGATTGGTTCCCTCGGTATCACTTCCAAGAAGCACGACGTTGGTTCCGTCTGACTGGTCAATCCAAAAATATCCACTGTCACCATATATCATATCACGAATCTGGTCAGCTGCATTCTTCTTTGCTAATTCCTCCGTAAGTATACCACTCTGATACTGGTCATAATAATGTTTTGCCACGGATACTGCTGCTGAAACTTCTGATTTTATATTTTCATCATAAGATTCACGAATACTGCTTTCCATATCCGTAACTGACTCATTGCTGATGTTCTTCATGCATTTTTCCGAAAAAATCGTTCCAAACAATAACATTATAAGAACTCCTGCCATAATAAATAACATCTTAAATTTTACTTTTATATGTTTCATACCTAACCTCCATTCTTTTCGGGCAGTTTTTTACGCACATTCTGTTTGTGCATTTTTAATATATTCATTATATTACTTTAAGCTTTTTTATGCAACTTTTATTCACCGGAAACTGCAAAAAAAGGTAACCATTATATAAAAAAAGCGGATTGAAATACATTTCTGCATCAATATCCGCTTTCACTCTAAAAAACTTTATAAAATCACCGTTTTTTATCGTATATGATATTTTATAATTATATGTTCAAAAAATATTTTGATTATACAAGCTTTACAAATACTGCTGTCTGTCCCGAAACTTTAACAACTTTTCCGTCACTCTCTGCGTTTCCACCAAAACGATAGATTTCTTCTCCGAACTTTCCGTCAAAATCAAATGTAACATCTTCTGCTGAAGGATTTATAACTACAAGTATTTTTTCATCCTCACTGCTTCTTACATACGCAAGCGGATAAGTATCTTTCTTTGCAGCTACAAATTCTATTTCACCTTTGCTTAAAAGAGCCGCATGCTCTTTTCTGATTTTTATAAGCTTCTTTATCTCATTGTAGAGTGAATTTTCATCTGCTGCCTGATTTTTAACAGTCGGACGATTTTCATCACTGTCCTGTGCAACATAAAGCATCTCTTTCTTTGCACTGCTGAATCCCGCATTTACACTGTCATCCCACTGCATAGGTGTTCTTGAACCTGTTCTTTCATATCCTCCCTCTACAGATGTCAATCCCTCAACATATTTCATTCCAATCTCATCACCGTAATATATGAACGGTGCACCCGGCATTGATAAGAGGAATGCAAAAGCTATCTTAAGCTCATCACCCTTAATTTCCTGCGAAAGTCGTCCCATATCGTGATTTCCTGAAGGAATACACATAAGACCTTTCTTTTCTGACTTCTCATAATTATCAAGATATTTTTCTACAAAAGCTGACACATCGCCCTTTCCTCTTGAAGAAAAGAACGGTTCTTCACAACGGAACAAATCATTGTAATGGGATGGACCGAAATGAAGTAAGAAATCCATATGAAAACCACCCTGAAGTGATTTGTCAGGCTCTCCCCACTCTGAAACCATCGCAGCATCCGGAAATTCCCTGTCAAGAAACTCTCTGACATTCTGCCAGAGTTTTATAGTTCCCTTTCCGTCTTCATCATTTTTTACAAGCGAACCTGCCATGTCTACTCTGAAACCGTCTGCACCCATCTGAAGCCAGAAACGCATAACATCTTTCATCGCTTCAAGTGTTGCTTTCGGTCCCTCATCATCCATTGCCTGCTGCCAAGGACGCTCAGGTTTATAATATCCATAATTCAACGCCGGCTGGTGTGAGAAAAAGTTGACTGCACATGAACCGTCTCTATCCGAAATTCCTCTTATGCATCCCATTCCCTCCGGTGATTCCCATATATTGTCTGTCCAGACATATCTGTCCGTAAATTCGTTCTTTTCAGCTTTCATCGACTGCTTAAACCACTCATGCTGTACAGAAGTATGTCCCGGAACAAGGTCAAGAAGAATATGCATATCTCTCTTGTGTGCCTCTCTGAAAAGATTTGCAAGATCCTCATTTGTACCATATCTAGGTGCAACCGTGTAATAATCTTCAACATCATAACCCGCATCACCGAAAGGCGACTTGAAACATGGATTTATCCAGATAGCATTACATCCAAGTTCTTTTATGTAGTCGAGTTTCTCCGTAATACCATTTATGTCACCTATACCATCTGCATTTGTATCATTAAATGACTGCGGATAGATTTCATAAAAAACTGCATTGTCAAGCCACTTTGGTCCTTTTGCCGTATTGTTCATTTTTAATCCTCCTGATATTATTTTTGACTTCCTGTTAAATTAACAATATAATAATATTTGATGTAACGTAAATTCTAGCAAAAAAGTTTTGAAAACTAATACTATACTATTGTACTTTGATAGATTGTATTTAAACGAGGAATAACATGGCTAAAAAAAATATACTCAAAGAAAACAGACATCACAGCAATGCTCTCATACCATTCAGCTATTATAAAAGTTCTATCCCCGAACTCTTTCCGTTTGTCCCCATGCACAGCCATTCTGAGTGGGAACTCAATTTCATTACCGACGGTGAGGGATTTTTTATTACAGATAAACAAAAAATAAAAGCATGTGCAGGAGACATTATTCTGTTTTTCCCACACATGCTGCACGCTATTGAAACCGATGCCAAAATCATTTATGATACAGTAGTTTTTAACACTGATATGCTCGGAAACACAAACGACCGCTGTTTTTCGCAGATACTTTCCCCGATGTGCAGTCTCTCCGCCGAACTTTTACACATTACGGATAAAAATAACTATTATGAAGAGATGCACTGCTGTGCCGCAAATGTTGTAGACTGTGCAATACAAAATTCTCCGCAGTCAGACCTTCTCATGAAAGGTGAACTTTCACGTTTTTTATGGTATGCACTTTTAGGCAATTCAATAAAATTTATTAAAAATCAGACCGGCAGCAATGAAATCCGTCAAATTCTCTACTATATAAATGAGCATTACAACGAACCTCTTACAATAGAATTTCTTGCGGCTAAAACACATCTGAGCAAAAGCTGGTTTATGCGTAAATTTCATGACACGGTAGGTGTCGGTGCTATTGAATATATAAATAAACTCCGCATACAAAAAGTATGCGAAATGCTTCTTGACGGCAGTAAAATAGCAGATGCCGCTTTTGAGTGCGGTTTTCAAAATCTTTCAAACTTTAACAGGCTTTTTAAGGCTATGGTCGGCTGTACACCGAGGGAATATACACGTTAAACCTGTCAGCCCGGCATTTTAATTCTGCTTTTTTATCACTGTCCTTTTTATCAACAGTTCAAAACACCATGTTCCCTCAAAATTTTTTCAATATCTGTTCCTTCAATCTTCTTTAAAATCACATTTTTTACCATATTGACAGGCTTTGGAAGATTCATATCAAGCGGCGATTTTCCATCCATAAGCCTTACCGAACTCTCAATCAAATCTCTTACATCATATGTGCTTCCCCATACTTCCGGTACTGCCCTGTCGACTTTAAATAATCCATAGACAGCCTCCATTGCCGTTCTAACTGAATATTCCGTTGTAAATATAGTATCTCTCGGTGTTTCTGCAAATTGTCCCAGAAAAGCTGCATTGACACTTCCATCAGGAATAACATCCGGTCTGTCACCTTTTCTTCTTGGCATAAAAAACGCCGTTATATAAGGCAGCATAGTCGGTATACAATTCGTATGCTCTTTCGCAAATTCATCAATTTCATTTACCGCAACTCCAATATGATAAAGCCATTCTGCCGTAATCTCCCATCCGCTGCATTCCTTCATCGGCTTCTTTATATAATCACCTGCTGCATCTGTAAACAATCCGTAAATCCATACACATACCTCATCTTTTTTCTGTTTTTTAAACTGCCCCTGTCTGTTTATAGTCCAGCTAAGCAGCCATGATGAATCCATACAGCTTACAATACCGCCTGTAACAACTTTTCCTGAACGAGGGTCTCTTTTACATATTTTTTCAATATACGAGATAATCTTATCATCGGATGTCGTAAGTGTCGCTGATTCCCACTTTGACTTTTCAATATCCGAACAAAATTTCTCGGGATTTCCAAACGCTCTGTCCTGTTTTGCAATATTTTTCCAGAGACTCCAGCATCCGCTCTCCCTAATCTCTGCATTGCCGACAGGCGCATGGTAATGGTCACCGTAAATTGTACTCTCTGTACAGCTTCCGTTTGTAATAAAAACGAAATCATCATCCGTAAGTTCAATTTTCTCTTTTTTTCCTGACACAACACACTCAATAGCCTTTGCTGTCTTTTTATTTCCTTCTATGTCAAATATCACATTTGTAACTTCAGTATTAAATTCAAAAGAAACCCCGGCATTTTCAAGATATTTGAGCATAGGCATGATAAGCGATTCATACTGATTGTATCTTGTAAATTTCAATGCCGAAAAATCAGGAAGTCCCGCTATGTGATGAATAAAACGCTTGAAATAAAGCTTCATTTCCAACGCACTATGCCAGTTCTGGAAAGCAAACATTGTTCTCCAGTAAAGCCAGAAATTAGACTCAAAAACTTCATCATCAAAAAAATCCTCGATTTTTTTATCGTATAACTCTTCATCAGCGGCAAAGAACAATTTCATAATCTCCATACACCCTTTACGGCTAAGGCCGAATTTACCACCAAGTTCTGCATCCTTACCTCTGTTTACGGTTGCTCTGCAAAGTGAATAATTCGGATCTTCCTTATTAAGATAATAAAACTCGTCCAAAACTGATTCATCCTTCTTTTCTAAAGAAGGTATGCTTCTAAATAAATCCCACAGACACTCAAAATGTTCCTCCATCTCTCGTCCGCCACGCATTATATACCCTCTCGAGACATCATTTATTCCGTCGCATGCACCCCCTGCAATATCGAGTGCTTCAAGAATATGGATATTTTTTCCGGGCATTTTTGCATCTCTTACAAGAAAGCATGCTGCCGCAAGTGCACCGAGTCCGCTTCCGACAATGTATGCGGATTTTTTCTCAATTCCGTCAGGCTTTTTAGGTTTTGCAAATGCCTCATAATTACCGCTTGCATAATAAATTCCCTTACTGTTTTTTTCATGCTTCCCAAGTTCCGTATTTTTATAATCAGAATGCTCATTGTGGCTTTTCCCATTACATTGACACTTATTATTTCTTCTCTTTGAATTACCATATCCCTGTGTCTCATTACCAGAATTATTGTCTTTTGCAGCTTTTGCCTTATATAAAGCCGCCGCACCTGCTCCAACTGCAATAACCGAAGCTGTTTTTATAATTTTCTTATTCATATCAGCAGTCCCCATTTCTACTCTTTTTTGCATAAAGTCGTATTCTCTTTCCATACTTGTCACATCTATACATGAATAAGTATTCCCCCAAAAAAAAATAAAAATTCCTGACAATTTAATTTTAATTTAAGCAAGTATAAAAATGACAAATATAACATCTTTTTGTAATAAAAACACAAATTTTCAAATAGCTTTATCTGCTTATTCTTGTTATAATTAGTGACACTATATTTTATTATGAACTATAAATTATTCACCATTTACAGAAAGGATTTACTAATGAAAAAACGCCTATCACATTTTATTTGCTGTCTTCTCACTTCTTGTATTATGTTATCTGAAACATGTACCCAGGCAGCAACCTATCAGTCAGAAGCACAAAATATATCTGCTCAGGCTGAAACTTCAACTACAGTAAGCACTTTTGACGATTTTTTCAAAGCTTTAGGAAAATATAAGCATATTATTGTAGCTAAATCATTCCAAACAGCAGCATCTTCCGACACAAACGGACAAACTATCCCAATAGACATTCCTGCCAACACTACTATTGAGGGCAAAGACGGCTCTACAGTCGGCATTGTCTGCCGTGGTCCTATTCAGCTAAAAGGAGATAATGTTACTTTTAAAAATTTACAGTTACATTTTGAATCAAGCGATGCAATGGGCAGCGTTTCACAGCGTGAAATTTTTCTTGCCGGTCACAGCCTTACTTTAGATAAAGTAGATACACATTTGGAGGGTGCCGGTGAAACACTTGGCGGATTTGGAAGTTCAGAAAACGAACTTCTCCCGACAGTATACGCCGGAGGATTTTATACAAACACCGATATAGGAACCAATGCATCATTTACCGTAATAAATGCCACAAGCAAAACTATTATTAAAGATATTATTATGGGACATGATGATAATAAAAATAAGTATACTGCATATACAGGCAAAGCCTCACTTATTTTAAATGAATACACTCAGCTTCGCGGAACAATATCAACTGAGGCTTCTTCAAGTGCTTCTATATTACTGACAGGAACTACAAAACAAGACTTTGCAGCATCTTCTATTATCGGTAACGATAATACAACACTCACTATTGACGGCTGTAATACCACAACAAAAATGCCTGTCAACGGAATAGGAAACATACATGTAACAAACAGCGGAACTTTTGCACCTTCCGACACATCAAACTTGAATAATATATCTGTTGATAATGGCGGTTTTCTTGACCTTACAGCTATGCCCGATGCCACTATAAACGGAAATTTCACAGGTGGAAACAGCGCACAGAAAGCAAATATAATTGTCTCCCTCGACGGACATATAAATATAAGCAAAACAGCAAGCGGAGCCTCGCAGCTTTATATTACAAGTTCTTCTCCGTCATGTGCTGATACCCCTTCTGAAAATATTACTTACATAACTGCAAAAGGTGATTATTCAAATGCTGGGTTTAACTTTGCAGATAAATATTTAAACGCCGGATACAGTCTTGTACAAAACAATAATACATGGACATGCAAATACGATGCAGCAGCGGCCAAAGATGACATTGCTTCAATTGATGTGACAGATTATCCGTCTGATATTCTTATAGATAAGCTGCCTACAAATAGCAATGATATAGAAGAAAACTCTCCTTCTATGAATATCACTTGGAAAAAGAGTACAGGAACTCCTTGGGATAAAGATATTGCCGCACAATACGGTTTTTGGGATTATATGGCAGTTATCCGCACTGATTACTGGGATACAGATAACACGGACTTTGATTCGTCTGCCCCATATATAAACCCTTTCTATTTATATTATACCGATGAAAACTCCGAAAAATATTATCTTGTCCGCAAAGATGCTATAAATATTGAAAACGGAAAATATACATTTATTTTCTTTTCAGAATCTATTGACGATAAAGAGCTTAATACCATAAGCGATGTCAAGGCATTAAAAAACATTATCAAAGCAACAATAGAAATTAACATAACAGACGGTACTGCAACCACAGAACCTACTACAGAACCTACTACAGAACCTACTACGGCACCGACCACGGTACCATCCACGGTACCATCCACATCCCCGACTGTACCGGTTCAAACTAATAAACCGTCAGGAGGCTCAGGTTCCGGTTCAAGTTCGAGCGGCAGCACACCGACCACTTCAAAACCAACTACGGCACCATATGCAAGCCCTGATGTAAAACCTACATCGTTTCCGACTAATGAACCTACGGCAACAGTAAAGCCTGCAGATACTGCCGTCCCTACTATAGTTCCAATTGCTACAGTACAACCGAATACCCAAAAACCTACTACAGCTCCGACTGAACCTGCTACTACACCAACCACGCAGCCGACTGAACCTACTACAGTTCCAACAAACAAACCTACCGCAACGCCGGCTCATAAACATAAAATTACTCAGGTTTTAAAAAAGGCTACATGCAAAAAGAGCGGTAGTATAACTTATATTTGCCAAACCTGCAAAAAGGTTATTAAAAAAACTACAATACCTGCTTTGAAAAAAACTTCAATAAATAAAATTAACTCAGGTAAAAAAAGCCTTACAATAAACTTTAAGAAGCAATCAAAAAATACAAGCGGCTATCAGATTTCTTATTCTGTCAAAAAAACTTTTGCAGATGATAAAAAGAAAACAGTTGCAAATTTTAAATCCTCATCGGCAACCATTTCAGAATTAAAGTCTAACAAAAAGTATTATATAAGAATACGCACTTACAAAACCGTTAAGGTTAATGGCAAAAATGTTAAAATGTACGGAGCATGGTCTAAAACTAAGACAGCTGCTACAAAATAAATATTAATATATAAACGCATTAAAATAACCTGTCGATTTCTACTCAAAATGACAGGTTATTTTTTTATTTCTTCGTCAAGGTAACCACAACAAAAATAATTCATTCCTTATTTTTGTTTATTATTTTTACCAAAATATATATTATAAAAAATTAAACCGGCTAACACAAAAACATCTATTCCGTAAAAAATAATTCTCTTATTTCTATTTGCTTTTATCTCCTTTAATGACAATTCTTCACTGTTATTTAATATATCCTGCCCATACTTTGTTGTATATTCCGATTTCTTATAATCATAAGAATTGCACAATAATCCAATCCATTTATATGTAATCTTCTGTCCTCTAAGGTCTGTAAGCGTTATATATTTATCGCTAAACTTGCAATATATTGTATTTACATCTCCTTTATCAGAATATGTCGGAAACAAAAAACTGTTTCCAAAATACACGAGTTTCTTAGTATACATTCCGGCAGGTCTAAAATAATCAACAGGAAGCGTCAAACCACTACATGTCCAATTGTATATCATAACGTCATCACAATATACATTTAAAAACGGCATATGTTCTTTTTTATTTTTATCATAGATATATACTCTTTTTTCATTATTATTATCTATTTTATAAAATTGTCCGTTAGCATCAAGCTGCTTGTAATAACCTATTCTTACTTTATTAGGAAACAAAACCCATGCTGTAATAACTAATGCAACAACTATAAATACCCCTATTAAATTTATTAATGCCCTTTTTTTCATATATCCCTCAACTCCCAATTTCCAGCCTTTTTCTCAAATCCCGTCTATTTTTCGTTCTCAATCTGCTTTATTGTTGACATAATATCAGTTTACCCAGTCAATTTCTATTGTAATTTTTCACAGATATAATTTTTAATTTTGTATATTTTTAACAGACGCCATGCAGTAAACATATTTTGTTAGTACAAAAAGTTTCCTATAACATAAAGATAAAATATGCCTGAAACTTCTGTCTAAATCAACTCATTGATTTAAAGAAAATTTCAAGCATATCTTATTTTTTTACACCCTACAGTGCATCTATTTAATTTTGTTCCCTTTATTATTTTATTTAATTAACATGTTAAAAATATGTTTTTCCATGCCTGATATACACATTTCTACTCTGTTAATTTTTTACAGTTTCCAAATATCCTCATTATACTGAGCAATAGTTCTGTCTGATGAGAAGAAACCTGCCTGACTTATATTTACGAGCATTTTCTTTGCCCATGCTTCTCTGTCCTTAAAGTCTGCATATGCCTTTTCCTTTGTTTCAACATAACTGTCAAAGTCAAGGAATGTCATAAACCAGTCTTTATTTAAAAGTTCATTTTTAAGGCGGTTAAGCTGTGTCTCGTCTCCAACTTTAAGCATCTGCTCTCCTGTAATAAAGTCAACAGCCTCTTTAAGTGCCGCATTCTTCTCATAATAATCTCTTGATACATAATCAGCTTTTGCGTAATGTTCTATTACTTCGTCACTTTCTGCTCCGAAAATATATATATTATCATCACCTACAAACTGATGAATTTCTACATTAGCTCCATCTTCCGTACCAAGTGTGATTGCTCCGTTAAGCATAAATTTCATGTTTCCTGTTCCGCTTGCTTCTTTTGATGCAAGAGAAATCTGCTCTGAAATGTCACATGCCGGAATAAGTCTCTCTGCCATTGTTACATTATAATTTTCTACCATAACAACATTGAGATATTTATTTACTTCAGGGTCATTATTGATAATCTCCTGCAAGCATAAAATAAGATGAATAATATCTTTTGCAATAATATAAGCCGGAGCTGCCTTTGCACCAAATATAACAGTGATA
>ERZ838516.4421-NODE-4421-length-10903-cov-6.674594_pt1 | contig 10903 bp, 9 predicted proteins | sample MGYA00519910_ERZ838516 | MGnify/ENA primary metagenome ERZ838516 (study PRJEB31850, sample SAMEA3708837) | human gut metagenome | biome: human gut; feature: human-associated habitat; material: faeces | place: China | collected 2014 ... | reverse complement strand
GAGGGTCTACATTATCTCGGTGTGAGTATATTTAATCACATTTTGAGTGGCAGGATGAAGATGGAACAATATGCATATATCAGAGTTTCTACAAAAGAGCAGCACATAGACAGGCAGATCATGGCATTAAAACCATATAGTATTTCACCAAAAAATATTTATTGCGATTATCAGTCCGGAAAAGACTTTGAACGTCCGGAATATCGTAAGCTGATCAGAAAATTAAAAGAAGGATAAAAGATGAAATTTTTTGATGGGGAGGGTTGCCTCCCTATTGTTATAAAGTTTACTTTTGATGTTGATTTTATAAAGTGTATGTAAAAATACCATGCAAAGCACATAACAAAATAGTTGACAAATATCACATAGACAATTATAATAAACACAAAACAGAAGTAAAATATATTATATATCTATCAAACAGAAAGCAAAAATCGTATTGCTTTTCAAAACTCAATGAAAATTCAATGCCGTTCGGCAGGAATATCCAACTTAAAAAAGACCTGCGTGAAGCGGCTTGAAGAAATAAAAATTTTTCGTATACTTAAAAGTAAGCAGTATTACCTGAAATGTTATTTGAGGGAAAAACTTACATCCTGTGGTTTCTTCACGTAAAAAGAACAAAAGAAAAGGAGAAGCTATGGGAGAAAAGGATATTACAGAAAAGATTCTGGCAGATTATAATGATGTTTTTGCGGATATTATGAATGGATTACTTTTTGCGGGAGAACAGAGAATCCTGCCGGAAGCACTGGAAAATACGTCAATCCATTCACAGTACAAAGCGGAAGATGAAAAAGTGCATGAACTGGAACGAGACGTAGCAAAGTATTGGAAAGAAAAAGAAGTGGAGCTGGCAATCTGCGGTATTGAGAATCAGAGCGTTGTGGAGAAAAATATGCCGTTTCGCGTGATAGGATATGATGGGACAGCGTACCGCAGCCAGTTGCTGGAAGAAAGGAAAAAGATTCTTCCGGTGGTGACAATTGTATTGTATTTTGGGACGGACAGACACTGGAACAGCAAGAAAAATATTAAATCTTTGATGGAAATACCGGAAGGGCTGGATAAGTTTGTAAATGACTACAGTATGCAGGTCTTTGAGATCGCATGGCTTACAGAGGAAGAAATAGAAAGATTCCAAAGTGATTTTCGAATCGTAGCAAATTTCTTTGTGAAAAAAAGAAAGAACAAAGATTATATCCCGGATGATCCGACAGAAATAAAGCATGTAGATGAAGCGTTAAAACTGTTGCAGGTAATGACAGGTGACGACCGTTATAAAGAAATGTTCAAGAAAAAGAAGGAGGTGCATAGTATGTGTGATGTGGCAGAGAGGCTGGAAAAGATGGGTATTGCGAAAGGAATTGAGCTTGGAAGGGAAGAGGAAAAGAAAGCCAGCAGAGTGGAATTTATTTTACGTGTGCTGGAAATGAAAGGAGGCGTGGATGAAAAGACGAGGAAAAGAATCGAAGAAGAACCGGATGTAGATCTTTTGGACATTTGGTTTACAAAAGCATTAAAGGCAAATACCGTTCAGGAGTTTGAACAGGCACTGGATTAAATGAACATTTCCCCTCTGCAGGAGCGACTTACGGCAGGAACTCTTGCAGAGATTTTTTATCTTAGTCGGAGAAGACTCCCACTTCTAACAGGACGCCACTGAAAAAGTGGCGTCCTAACAGTGCCAGGTAATTATGATTTGCATTTAACCTGTTCTTAAATGGACTTCTTTCTGAATAAACTGTCACAAGAGTCCAAAAATGGGTGACGGTTTTGATGTATGATCTGCGGCTGAAAAATATCCCTGCGGAAGTATGGATGGGAATTCTGGTGCTGGCGTGTACAATTCTGCTTTTTACGAGCGGAGTAAAAAATGTACTTCCGGCTTCCGGCAGTGTGGAGAAGAAGGTTATTTTGATTGATGCGGGGCATGGTGGTGATGATCCGGGGAAGATTGGAATCAATCAGGCGAAGGAAAAGGATATCAATCTGGCGATTGCAAAGAAGCTAAAAGTTTGTCTGGAGAAGGCGGGATTTGAGGTTGTGATGACGCGGGAGGCGGACGAAAGTGTAAAGGGACCGGAGCAGGGAAATAAAAAGAGCACGGATATGAGAAACCGGTGTGCAAAGATCAGGGAGACAAAACCGGAGATGGCGGTCAGTGTTCATCAGAACAGTTACACGGAGGAATATGTATCAGATCCTCAGGTTTTTTATTATACGACTTCGGCAAAGGGCAGGGAGATTGCAGGATGTATCCAAGATGTTATGAATGAGGAGTTGCAGATTGAAAGACCGCGTGAGATTAAAGCGAATGACACGTATTACATATTGAAGAGGAGTGAAGCTCCTACGGTGATCGTGGAATGCGGTTTTCTGTCGAATGAGAAGGAAGCGGCACTTTTAGTTACAGATGCCTATCAGCAGAAGGCAGCAGAATCAATCTGTCATGGTATTCAGAAATATTTTGCAGTAAAAATGTAAATGGTGTTTTAGGATGCAGATAAATATTTCTGCTTCAAGTATGCGGTTTCTGGAATTTACCGGAGGATAATCAGATCTGATAAGTGCTTCCAAAAATATTTGGTTTCAGATGAAAAAAATGGTGCGATATAACAATTGACAAAAAATTTTATTCGTCTTATAATTGTTCGACAACGAACAATCGGACGGGAGGTGAAGCGAAAATGGATTTTGGAGAAAAACGTGAAGTGGGCAGAGAGATCTTGTCATTATCCAATCTTTTATATCGAAAAATTGAGTACGATAAGAAAAAAAGTGGAATTTATGATCTCCAGTATGTCCAGGGCGGGATTATAAAATATATTAAAGAAAATCCTCAAAAGGACATTTTTCCGCGGGATATTGTGAAGCGTTTCTGCCTTACACGCTCTACTGTTGCCGGTATTTTGCAGAAAATGGAGCAGAATGGATATATTGAAATGCAGTCTTATCCCGGGGATGCGAGACTGAAGAAAATTGTCCTAACAGAAAAAGGCGATGAAGCCAGTCAGCTTGTAATACAGCATATCCAGAGAATGGAGCGTTTGCTGGTAAAGGATATGACAGCGGACGATATTGACTGTCTGTTTCAGCTGACAAAGAAGATTCGTGAGAACCTCACAGAAGATTTAAAATGTTCGATGAAAAACAAATGTTATGCAAAAAAAGATAATAAGGAGGCTAATCAATCATGATTAAGAAACTGATGAAGAGCATCCGTGAGTACAAGAAGGATTCCCTTTTATCTCCGGCGATGGTCACGCTTGAAGTAATCATGGAAGTGATCATTCCGATGTTGATGGCAAGACTGATCGACTACGGTATTCAGGCACAGAACCTGGGATATATCTGGAAGATGGGTATTCTGCTTGCTGTCACAGCGATGATCTCACTGATGTTCGGTGTGCTTTCCGGTAAATTTGCCGCACGGGCATCTGCAGGATTTGCAAAGAACCTGAGAAAGGATATGTATTACAATGTACAGAATTTTTCTTTTTCCAATATTGATAAATTTTCAACGGCAAGTATTGTAACGCGTCTGACAACGGACGTTACCAACGTGCAGAATGCATATCAGATGATCATTCGTATGGCGGTTCGTGCACCGATCATGCTGATTTTTTCTATGTTTATGGCATTTCAGGTAAATTCCGAGATGGCAGTGATTTTCCTGGCAGCAGCTCCGATCCTTGGTATCGGACTGTATTTGATCATGACACATGCACATCCAGTATTTGAAAAAGTTTTCAAAACTTACGATAAACTGAACAATGTTGTACAGGAAAATCTTCACGGAATCCGTGTTGTGAAATCTTATGTCCGTGAGGATCATGAGATTGAGAAATTTGAAAAAATTTCCACATCGATTTATAACGATTTTACATTTGCAGAAAAACTGATCGCATTCAATATGCCGCTGATGCAGTTCTGCATGTATGCATGTATGATTCTGATTTCTTGGTTTGGTGCAAAACTGATCGTTACAACCGGAAATGATCCGGTAAATGGTATGTCGACCGGTCAGCTGATGAGTCTCGTTGCTTATGCGATGCAGATTCTGATGAGTCTTATGATGCTGTCGATGGTATTTGTTATGATCATTATTTCCAGAGCATCTGCAGAGCGTATTGTAGAGATTCTTTATGAGAAAAGCGACCTTACAAATGGAGAATCTCCGGTAACAGAAGTAAAAGACGGTTCCGTTGTATTTGATCATGTAAGCTTCAGCTACACAGGGAAAAAGGATAAGATCTGTCTTTCTGATATTAATTTAAATATCAGATCCGGTGAGACGGTTGGTATCATCGGAGGAACCGGTTCGGCAAAGACAACGCTGGTTCAGCTGATCCCGAGACTTTATGATGTCACAGAAGGAAGCCTGAAAGTAGGCGGTCTGGACACAAGAAAATATGATCTGGAAGCTCTGCGTGATCAGGTAGCGATGGTTCTTCAGAAAAATGTGCTGTTCTCCGGAACGATCAAAGAAAACTTACGCTGGGGAAATGAAAATGCGACAGATGAACAGCTGATTCATGTCTGTCAGCTCGCCCAGGCTGACGATTTTATCCAGACATTTCCGGATAAATACGATACTTACATTGAGCAGGGCGGAAGCAATGTATCCGGCGGTCAGAAACAGAGAATCTGTATTGCAAGAGCACTTCTGAAAAAACCGAAAATCCTGATTCTGGATGACTCTACCAGTGCGGTAGATACGAAAACAGATGCGTTGATCCGAAAGGCATTCCGTGAGGAAATCCCGGATACAACAAAATTTATCATCGCACAGCGTATTTCATCGGTACAGGATGCGGACAAGATCATTGTTATGGATAAAGGCCATATTTCTGCGGTTGGCACGCATGAAGAGCTGCTTGCATCCAATGAGATCTATCAGGAGGTTTACTATTCTCAGGTGAAAGGAGGAAGCGAAGATGAGACAGCCGAATAACAAAAAAGGACCGGAAGGAATGGCAAAAGTAAATAAAGATGTTGTAAAAAGACTGATGTCTTATATCGGACATTATAAACTGCGTTTTGCTGCTGTCCTGATCTGTATCGTGGTCAATGCACTTGCCATGGTGTCCTGCTCACTGTATCTGCAGACACTGATCGACAGTTATATCACACCGCTGCTTCAGGCAGCCACACCGGACTTTGCACCGCTGTTCCGTTCCATTTTGATCATGGGATGTATTTACGCAGTGGGAATCCTTGCCTGCCTGTTTTACAACAGAACGATGGTAAGTATCGCACAGGGAACGTTAAAACGTATTCGAGACGAGATGTTCGAACATATGCAGACACTGCCGATCCGTTATTTTGATACGCATACACATGGCGATATTATGAGCCATTATACCAACGATACGGACACGCTGCGTCAGATGCTTGCACAGAGTATTCCGCAGATGTTCTCCTCTCTGATCACGATCATTTCAGTGTTTTTTGCCATGCTTTTCACAAGCTGGCAGCTTACCATTTTTGTACTCTGCTTTGTATTTATCATGCTTCAGGTGACAGGACGTGTTGCCGGAAAGAGTGGTTATTATTTTATACGTCAGCAGAAAGCTCTTGGTGATGTAAATGGTTATATCGAAGAGATGATCAACGGACAGAAAGTTATCAAAGTATTCTGTCACGAAGAGAAAGCAAAAGAAGTATTTGATCAGAAAAACGAAGAACTGTGCAGAGATGCATCGGCAGCCAACAGCTTTGCCAATATCTTGATGCCGATCATGGGGAATCTCGGAAACCTGCAGTATGTGCTTCTGGCAACCATTGGCGGCACCATGGCACTCGGCGGCGTGGGCGGTATGACGATCGGAACGATCGCATCTTTCCTGCAGCTCAGCCGAAGCTTTATGAATCCGATCAGTCAGATTTCAAATCAGCTGAATATGGTTGTCATGGCACTTGCCGGAGCAGAACGTATTTTTAAACTGATGGATGAAGAGCCGGAAGTTGACGAAGGATACGTTACACTGGTCAATGCAAAATATGACGAGAACGGTGAACTGACGGAATCAAAAGAAAGAACCGGACTGTGGGCATGGAAACATCCGCATGGCGATGGAACGCTGACTTACACAAAAATGCGTGGCGAAGTGCGGTTCTATGATGTGGATTTTGGTTATAATGAAGAAAAGATCGTGCTCCACAATATCAGTCTGTATGCAGAACCGGGACAGAAAGTGGCGTTTGTAGGTTCTACCGGAGCCGGAAAAACAACGATCACAAACCTGATCAACCGTTTCTATGATCTGGCTGACGGAAAGATCCGTTACGATGACATCAATATCAACAAGATCAAAAAGGCAGACCTGAGACGTTCTCTTGGTGTGGTTCTGCAGGAAACAAACCTGTTTACCGGAACGATCATGGAAAACATCCGTTACGGAAAACTGGATGCAACGGATGAGGAAGTCTATGCAGCAGCAAAACTTGCAAATGCGGATGACTTTATCCGACTGCTTCCGAATGGTTACGATACGGTGATCACAGGAAATGGTGGAAGCCTTTCACAGGGACAGCGTCAGCTGATCGCAATCGCAAGAGCAGCGGTAGCTGATCCGCCTGTTATGATCCTGGATGAGGCTACGTCTTCGATTGATACCAGAACAGAGGCAATCGTACAGAGAGGTATGGATGCTCTGATGAAAGGACGTACCGTATTTGTTATTGCACACAGACTGTCGACAGTACGAAATTCTGATGTTATAATGGTGCTGGAGCAGGGACGTATTATTGAGAGAGGATCTCACGATAAGCTGATCGCTGAAAAAGGCAAATATTATCAGCTTTATACAGGAGCATTTGAACTGGAATGATGTGATCATGAAGAAAAGAAAGTTTAGCAGATGGATTCTGCTTCTGTGCTGCCTTTTTATTCCGGCATTTACAGCCGGGGCGAAGGCACCGCTTGGTACACCGACAAGAGAAGTGCTGCTGGATATGGCGTGGGATTGTCTGGAAGAATACAATTTCAGCTGTATCCGTACCAATGCTGTTGCAGTAAGCAAAGCAACACAAATAATGTCGGAAAAAGAAGAACAGACAGAGACGCAGCAAGTGGAAACAGAACAGACGCAGGAGGCAGAGACAAAACAACAAACAGAAGAGCAGAACAGCGAGACATCGTTTGATGTGACGCAGTATATTTTTGTCGGAGATTCCAGGACGGTCGGCATGCATGAAACAGTCGGAGATTCCGGCTGCGTGTGGATCGGTCAGGTTTCAGCGGGATTATCCTGGTTTCAGGATACTGCCGTTGGAGAGATTGATGAGTCAGTGACGCAGGGATCTGTGATCATTATCAATATGGGAGTCAACGATCTTGGAAATGCATGGGGATATATTGATCTTCTGAAAGAGAAAATTCCTCAGTGGATGGAAAAAGGAGCCGAAGTCTACTATATGTCGGTAAATCCGGTAGAAAACCATCCGTATATTTCCAATGAGGATATTGCGGATTTTAACAATATTCTTTATAATAATCTTCCGTCAGAGACTGGTTGGATAGAGACAAATTCCTATCTGCTGGAGAGTGGATATTCCACACAGGACGGCGTACACTTTGATGCGGAAACGTATCAGAAAATATTTAATTATACAATGGAAGTGCTGTCTGGATTCGGACGACAATAAAAATGTCTGGAGGAAATGAAAATGGGTGTTTTAAGTGGTTTAAAACCGGAAAAAGTATTTTATTATTTTGAGGAGCTTTGTAAAATTCCACATGGTTCCTATCATACAAAACAGATCAGTGATTATCTGGTACAGTTTGCAAAAGAACGTAACCTGGAGTGCAGTCAGGATGACAGCAACAATGTTGTGATCCGCAAAGCAGCATCCGCAGGATACGAAGAAGCACCAGTCGTTATTTTGCAGGGACACTGCGATATGGTCTGCGAAAAAACAGCAGATTCCACACACGACTTTGAAAAAGATGGCCTGGATCTGATGATCGAAGGCGATTATGTTACTGCGAACGGAACAACACTTGGCGGAGACGACGGAATTGCAGTTGCATATGCACTGGCAATCCTTGATGATGATACATTGAAACATCCGGCACTGGAAGTGGTTATCACAACAGATGAGGAAGTAGGACTTCTCGGAGCAAAAGCTCTGGACTGCTCACAGCTGAAAGGTAAATATCTGATCAACATGGATTCCGAAGAAGAAGGATATCTGTGGGTAAGCTGTGCAGGCGGACTTTCTGCGATCACAACGATTCCGGTCAGATATCAGGAGGTAAGCGGAGAAAAATATGAGCTGGTTATTTCCGGACTGAACGGCGGACATTCAGGAGCAGAGATTGATAAAAACAGAGCAAACTCCAACAAACTGATCGGACAGGCTTTATTTACACTGGAACAGGATATCCCGTTCTGCCTGACAGCACTGGAAGGCGGCACAAAAGACAATGCGATCACGAGACTGTCAAAAGCTGTTTTTGTTGCAGATAAAGAAGCAGAAGAAGCAATTTTTGCTGCAGCAGAGAAACTTCAGAATGACTGGAGAACGGAATATACCGGAACCGATGAAGGCATTACCGTGACTGTGAAAAAAATCGGTGAGACAACCGAAAAAGCCCTGGAGCAGGTAAGTCAGGAAAAGATTATTTTCTTCCTGGTACAGATGCCATATGGCATCCAGAAAATGAGCGGTTCCATCGAAGGACTGGTAGAGACATCTATCAACCCTGGTATTCTGATGCTGAACGAAGAAGAATGCAAAATTGTCAGCAGTGTGCGAAGCAGCATTGACAGTGCAAAAGATGCACTGACTGCAAAGGTTTGCTACCTCAGCGAATTCCTGGGCGGAGACTGTGTGACAGAGGGCGACTACCCGGCATGGGAGTACCGCAAAGAATCCAAACTGCGTGACATTATGGTAAATTCTTACAAAGAGCTGTTTGGAGACGGACCGGAAGTAAAAGCGATCCATGCAGGTCTGGAATGTGGTCTTTTCTATGAGAAGATCGAAGGTCTGGATGCAGTTTCCTTTGGACCTACCATGAAGGATATCCATACAACAGAAGAAGTTCTTTCCATTTCTTCTACCGCACGTATGTGGGATTATCTGGTAAAAGTGCTGGAAAATATTAAGGCATAAATTATAACTGTTTTATACAGAATGAAAAATCAGGCAGAGGCAAAGGAGAAAGCCTATGAGGGATAAAGTAAGAAAACATTTTTATTTTTCCGGAGATGTGCAGATGGTAGGATTTCGTTATCAGGCGAAATATGCCGCCGATGATCTCGGGCTGACCGGATGGGTGTGCAACCTTTGTGACGGAAGGGTCGAGATGGAAGTACAGGGACGGGATTCTGATATAGACCGCCTCCTTGCCCGCCTCTATGAAGCCAGATCCATACGGATCACAGACATAGAAGCAAGGCGTATGCCGCTGCAGCCAGGTGAAAAAGGATTTCGCGTAACAGGTTATTAAAGGGTGAAAGTAGCTGTAAAGATACAGAACAGTTACGGGTGAGAAAAGAAAACGTCAGGTGTTTATGCAGATTTGATAAAGATGGTTGTAAACAGACAGTCATCTGGTAATGATAAGAGTACAGAATTACTATGCAAATTGTATCCGGAAAAGAAAGGAAAATAAAAATGGATAAAAAAGAATTTGCTTTAAATCAGCATGAAAAATGGAATGGAAAAATCGAAGTGATCAGCAGAGCAAAAATTGAGACACCGGAAGATCTGGCAGTGGCCTATACACCGGGAGTTGCGGAACCTTGCCTGAAAATTGCAGAAGACGTTGATTTATCTTATAAGTATACAAGAAGAGGAAACCTGGTGGCTGTCGTAACGGACGGCACAGCAGTACTCGGACTTGGAGATATCGGACCGGAGGCAGGTATGCCGGTTATGGAAGGAAAGTGTGCTTTGTTTAAAGAATTTGGCGATGTAGATGCTTTTCCGCTTTGCATTCGCAGCAAAGATGTAGACGAGATCGTCAATACTGTGGCACTTCTTGCCGGAAGTTTCGGAGGCATCAATCTGGAAGATATTTCTGCACCGAGATGCTTTGAAATTGAAAGAAAACTAAAAGAACGCTGCGACATTCCGGTATTTCATGACGACCAGCATGGAACGGCCGTTGTAACAGCAGCAGCACTGCTGAATGCACTGAAGTTTACCGGAAGAAAAATCGAAGATATCAAAGTAGTTATGTCCGGTGCAGGAGCAGCCGGAAGTGCGATCATCAAACTGCTGATCGAGCTTGGATTGAAGAATGTTATCATGTGCGACCGCAAGGGTGCCATCTATGAAGGCAGAGAAGGTCTGAATGAAGAAAAAGCAAAGATGGCAGCGATCACCAACAGAGAAAGACAGGCAGGAAGCCTCGCTGACGTACTGAAAGGTGCAGATGTATTTATCGGAGTATCCGCACCGGGAACCGTAACGGAAGAAATGGTAAAGACCATGGCAAAAGATCCGATCCTTTTCCCTATGGCAAATCCGGTTCCGGAAATCATGCCGGATCTGGCAATGAAGGCAGGAGCAGCCGTAGTCGGTACCGGACGCAGTGACTTCCCGAATCAGATCAATAACGTACTGGCATTCCCAGGAATCTTCCGCGGTGCACTGGATGTACGTGCAAAAGATATCAATGATCCGATGAACGCAGCGGCAGCACATGCGATCGCGAACCTGATCGATGAAAGTGAACTGAGGGCAGATTACATTATTCCGGATCCATTTGATCCGAGAGTAAAAGAAGCAGTATCTGCGGCAGTTGCAAAAGCTGCAAGAGAAACAGGAGCAATTTATAAGTAACTAAATATATTGCTTAATATGGTTAAATGTGTTTAAATATACCTGTGGAGGTATTATTATGAACACGTCAAATATCACGAATTATAAACCAAAAGATTTT
>ERZ838516.4418-NODE-4418-length-10907-cov-18.976594_pt1 | contig 10907 bp, 8 predicted proteins | sample MGYA00519910_ERZ838516 | MGnify/ENA primary metagenome ERZ838516 (study PRJEB31850, sample SAMEA3708837) | human gut metagenome | biome: human gut; feature: human-associated habitat; material: faeces | place: China | collected 2014 ... | reverse complement strand
CCCTCAACTTTTAATAAACAATAGTTCTTGCTATTACAAACGCTTTTCGTAACTTTGTGGCAATTTCAGATACCTAATGTGTTAGGTCTGAAAGGACATATTAGTTAACGAAGAGCGTTTTAAATATTATCCTGTTATGAAATCTGGACAATTTCAATCTCCAAGGATAGTAGGCAAGAATGCTCACGCTTATGTGTTGTTATATGCTTCTCATGTTTATGGGAAGATTATATAATTTCATAGGGCGTGGGCTATTGTTTATTACTTGGAGATGGGCAGTCCAGAGCCTCATAATGGTAATATTCAATAGTTCCCACGCTTTTTTCATTGTATAACAGTCGATAGGGAACATCGATTACAATACATATATATTAAGAAACAGATAGTCTAATCTTTAAAGTAGCAATACTTATTTAGTGTGCAGTTTTCGCTGTGTTCCTCACACTAATCCATTATTATTAATTGCTTTCTATAAGGAACATAGAAGCAAAATATATTATGCAATAATGAAGATATTCAGATTAATAGGTTTATTTCTTGTAGGAAGTAGCACTCTATTCTCTTGTAGTAATAATGAGGATGAATTACTGTCCAAGGAGCAGGAAGAAAACGAACAAGAGACTTACACTATATCATTCGATTTAGGGGGTGAGTTTATTTCAACTTCTGAAACTCCATTGAGTAGAACCGAAGTTATTAGTAAGAAAATATATGGTATTAACGTGTATTACAAGAAAGATGATAATTCATCATATCAGAATTATGCTTATGGATTATTTGACAATATTGAAGATATGACTATATCTTTGATTGGAGGATATAAGTATAAATTTGAGTGTTCTATGGTAAAGAATGATTGTGATACATTATATTATGATAATCATACATATTATGCACCATTTTATGATTATTACAACCCCAATAATGGCTATGGCTATAGAGGGATAAAGCTAAATAACAAATTTAATATTTCTACAACTAGTTCAACTTATATTAAAGGCTTAAAAAGTGGAACAACAAGTATTAGTAGTCGTAACAATTACGAAGGTTATAATTATTCTAGTACTAGTTATCCTAAAATGGATAGATTCTATGGTGAGTTGGAAGACTATGTGCCAACTAAAGGCGGAATTGCTAATATAGATTTGATGCGTACAGCATTTGGGCTTAAATTTATTGTAACTCCCCCAGTAGACGGAACACTTTCTATTGGTTCATATAGTCTGAATCCTAATATTAAGGTATCGGCAGATGATAGTACTTTAGAAACGTCATTTATGTGTACTTTTCAGCAAATTTATGAGTGTTGGCAAGCAAAGAACTACACACAGGACTTTACCATAATATTAACGTGGAATCGAGTTAATGGAGCAACTCAAACGTTTGAGAAGATAATTACGGCTAAACGTAATGTAATGACTACTATTAACGTAAATGTAAATGGTAGCAGTACAGATTCTTCATTAGGGGTTAAGGAAGAAGATACTTCAATGGAAAGTGAGAATGTTGATATGAGCTTTAATGGAGGTGATTTAGATGATAACGAAGTTAATCCTAGTAAGTAAATAATTAAAACTATTTTAAAATGAAAACATTAAGATTTATTGGAATGGCAATAATTGCCGTGATTATGAGTGTGAATTTTGTTGCTTGCAGTAGTGACGATAATGATAAAAATGAAAATAATTCTCCATTAGTAGGTACTTGGGTGAATATAGAGAATAAGAACTCTATGGAATATAAAGAAGTAATGACTATTAATTCAGACGGTACAGGTTCAAGTGCAATCTATACTAATGGGCAATTAGATAAAGACGGAGTAGAAAATTTCAGATATACCTATGATGAAAATATTAAGGTCTTTACTTGGATATGGGAAGAAGATAGCGACGGAGAGAGTGATGTTTATTCAATGCACGTTCGAGAACTGACAAACTCCAAACTGGTATTAGTTGATGATATTGATGAAGAGGGTGAAGGAGATGTAATCACATATGTAAAACACTAATGTTAAATTAATATATTAAATTAATTTTTCTCCCCCTATTTCTCATTTCAATATACTAAAAATAGGGGGAGGAATGTTAGTTTATAAGTTTTATATTGCAAATAGAACTTATTTTCTGTTTTTTGTCATATGGCACATGGTTGTTGTAAAGATGATTTGCAACTCTTGCCTTTATAATATGGGTTGCAACAGGGTTGTTTTTATACTCTTCCATTAGACTTTCAAGTTCTGGAATACTCATACGGTCATAGTATGTTTTAATAGAAAATGTTATTAAACGGGCTGCTGGGCTTCCTATTCTTTCAGCGGCGATGTCATATAATGTTTTTAGACTTGAGGTTCCTATAGCTTGCATTAAATTGGAAAATGAAGATAAGCACATTTTATATCCTAAGAAATATAGAAAATCAGATACTTCTTTTTGAATTATATCTTTTCCTGTTGTAGAATCACCTATTTTTTTGGTTAGAGTGTCTAAAATTTCATCCTTTGCATCTATTAACATTGATGAAAAAAAGTTGATTAGACGAAAACAGGCTAAATATGCAGATTCAATTAATTGTATTAGTTTTTCTTTTTCAAAAGTTCCATGTTGATTTTTTACTATTTGTCCTAGTATTGTTATTACTTTTAATGTTTGAGTTATATCAACAATAGTAGGGTCTTTAAAATCTTCGTCAGTTAATTGATATTTCTTTTTGTCTTCTTCATTTTCTTGGCTTTTTCTTTCATCCATTTCCTTTAAGCGTTTTATCCTATATTCATCTGGATTTGTGTTGCGTAATACAATGTCATCTTTTATACTAGAAATAAATGATGTTAAGAAAGTAAAGAAGGGGTCGTTTTTGTCTAATGTTATCGGGCTTCTATTTTCAAAAGGAATCATACTTGCTAAAAGTAATTCTTCAATTAATTTATTGTCTGTCGAATGGTGAGTAATGAATATTAAGATGTTTGCATTCTTCTCTATGTGTAAATTGTCGCATAATTTTATAATTTCTTTATGTCCTTTTTCTTCATGTATAAAAGAAGCTATTTTCTTTGCTGATAAATAGTATGACAAATATTTGTAAGAAAAAGACAATATTTCATCATCTTCTTTTAATATGTTGCTTGTCAAAAGAATTTCAGTAATTCTATCTAATGAATGTTCAAAAGGATATTTATGGGTATACTCTGTGTAGAATTCTGTAAATTTGTTTCGATTGACTCCAGAGGTTTTCTCTTTATATAAAAAATAGGCTAATTCAGTTAGGAAATTAAATAAACCTCCAACCTCATTGTTGGATATGCCTACCCTTACTAAACTTAATAAAATTAAACTATGATAACAATAAGCATATGATGTTTCGGTTACATTAAAAGGTTTAAGTTGGTTATCAAGACTTTGAAGTAGGCTTAAAATGAAAACAGGGTATGAGGGGATTAGTTGTTCTCCTAGTAATCCAGAAATAGTATCAAAAGTATTTTTCACAGATGATGCCACTTTGTCTGTTTTTAGTGTACTTTCGTCTTGTCCTAATTTCAGCCATAATTCAATTAGTTGGTTTCTTTTGTAGTATCCAAAAGGTTTTATTCTGTAAAATTTGAATTCAGAATATAAGTTGGCGTTTTCTGTGAATGTATGTATTTCATTTGCTTCTTTTGTTGTAATAATTATCTTGGAAAATTCCTTTTTGAGCTCTTCTAAAAGTTTACGTTTTCCTTCCTCATTAAGTTCGCTTCGGTCTATATCATCGATAAGTATAACTCTTTGGGAAAAATCTTTTTCAATATAATTGTTAGCTGTAAATGGTTTTCTGTATTGCTGTTTTATACACTGCTTGATAATATCTTTGACTCTATCGTTTTTTATATCTTTTCCCTTTATATATAAAGGGAAATAGTCTTTTTTAAATAGTTTGTAATAATATGCATACAATAAAGATGTGCGTCCAGACTGATTATCTCCTTCTATAAGAACCTTCTCATCTTTAAATTCTAGTAAGTCGCTCCCATCTTTAAATTTTCGTAAAGTTAAATCGTCAGTTTCTACTAAAGGTTCTAAATCAGGGAAGATAAAAATATCGGGCAGTGTGAGCTTTTCGACATTAGGATGTTTAATAGGGATTATAATGTCAGTAATTGTGGCATAAAAATCATCATTAATGTTGACATCATTTCTAGAATGGTTTAATTTAAATGGCATTGTTTCGATTTCAATATATTCATTGTTTTGTAATTCGAATGAATAACTTTGACCAGAAAAATCCTCTGTATTAAAACAAATATATTTAAAAGCAGATTTACCACTTCTTTCTTTTAGTGCTGGACCTTCTAAATATACAAATTCATTGCTGCCTCTTAAAGACGTAACCTTTTTACTTGAAGTAGAGTGCTCATGTCCACATAGTACAATATTGGAGGTTTGTAATAAATGGTCTTCAAATATCTTTTTATTATTTTTATTAGTGTGAGGACTGAGCCAGCTTGTTGGGTGATGAAATATAGAAATGACAATGTCACTCGCTCGTTTTTTATTGGTTAATAAAGAAGATACTGGTATAATTTTATTATTATCGACTTCATGTTTTATGGACATCCAGCTAGTGTTATAACAATTGAAGAATAAGCTAACATCTAAAGAAAGTTTTTCTTCTATTTGGTATGACAGTTTTGAAGTGGGAACAAAACCACATAACTTTTCATGGAATTCCCAGAAGTTGTTTTGCACGGCAAGGCATACATTAGCTATTTGAATGTCGACATCATCTGATTTTATTGATTGTAACAGTGTATCACGGACAGGATTTTCTTCTTCTACTAAGCAATCATGATTTCCTGGTACTATAACGAATTTTATAGAGTTTATAAAACTATTCTCATCCTTTATTTTAGTTTGGAGTTCTTTTAAAAATGAAAGTGCTTTTTCGTATTCAATATCTTTACCCGAATTCGCAATATCTCCTGTTATAACTATATATAGTTTGATGATGTCGTTAAGTTCAAAGTGACATGCTATTTGTATTTTAGAAGTTATATGGTCGATTGTCTCGTCCTTTGATAAGTGTATGTCAGATAAATGAAGTATTCCTATTTTCATGTTGGTTATATATGTGAATGTTTATTATTGTAAATATTGCAAAGATATTAATATTGTAACTATAATGTGCCTAGAAATGCATTTATTTTTTATGATAATGGTAAAGTATATGGCAATTTTGAAAGTAACGTTTGATTTAAAGAGGCAAGCTAATTTATAATAAGTTTGTTATCTGTAAATATGCCTAGTTAAGTGATATTACGTTAATAGAGATAATTTTGTTATATAGAAAAATATGACACAGGATTTATATTTAACTTAAAACTAAATGTATATATTTGTATCGATAAAATATGTTGAACCATGTTGCATTGAATTTGACGCTAGCGCAAACCATAGCGCAAACCGGAGCTAAAAAAGAAAAAGGCACCCAAGAGTGGAAGCCTCCCAAATGCCTTATTCTTATCAAGTAGCGGGACCCGGGATTGAACCGGGGACCTCATGATTATGAATCATGCGCTCTAACCAGCTGAGCTATCCCGCCATCGTTTCTCGATTGCGGGTGCAAAGATAGATGTTTTTCTATAAACTCCAAAACAAATCACAACTTTTTTGTGTTTTTTCTTTAAGAAGGTTTTTAATTTTCTCTATAAACAGGGAGTTTGAGACTTGAAAATGAAAGAATAATTAAATAAAGTGTAGGATTTATGCCATGTATTTAGAAAAAAGTATTTATCTTGGCACACGTAAAAACAATTCGAAATTGCTATGAAAAAGGAAAAAATTCATTTGGAGTATTTGCTGAATGCGACATCTAAAAATATTCTTTGGGCAGCCATTAGTACACCTACCGGGTTGGAGGACTGGTTTGCAGACAAAGTGATATCCGATGATAAGATTGTAGAGTTTCATTGGGGAAAGACTGAGCAGAGAAAGGCTGAAATTACGGCGATACGTTCTTTCTCTTTTATCCGCTTCCGTTGGGAGGATGACGAGAACGAGCGCGATTACTTTGAAATTAAGATGACTTATAATGAGTTGACAAGTGACTACGTATTAGAAATCACTGATTTTGCGGAGCCGGATGAAGTGGATGATATGAAAGAATTGTGGGAGTCGCAAGTGGCTAAATTGAGAAGAACTTGTGGTTTTTAGTTAACTTTCAACTAAAAATTTTCGATGCTCCTTTTTTTGTGCTAATTTTGCGTCTTAAATGCACGAACCTATTAAGATGCTACGCATAAAGAAATTAGATATATTCATCGTAAAGAGTTTTTTGATGCTCTTTATTGGTACATTCTTCATCTGTCTGTTCATATTCATGATGCAGTTCCTGTGGAGATATGTAGACGAATTGGTCGGAAAGGGATTGGAGATGAGCGTAATGGCTCAGTTCTTCTTTTATTCCGCATTGACATTAGTGCCAGTATCGTTGCCGTTGGCGGTGCTACTGGCTTCTTTGATTACTTTCGGTAACTTCGGCGAACGATACGAGTTACTCGCAATGAAGGCTGCGGGTATTTCCCTGCTCAAAATTATGCGTCCGCTTGTCTTTTTTGTCTGTGGTTTGGTGGGCGTTTCTTTCTATTTTCAGAATGTGGTAGGTCCCATTGCCCAAGCCAAACTGGGAACCCTGATTCTTTCTATGAAACAAAAATCTCCGGAATTGGATATTCCGGAAGGAGTTTTCTATTCCGAAATTCCCGATTATAATCTGAAAATTGCCAAGAAAAACCGGAAAACGGGTATGTTGTATGATGTGCTTATCTATGATCTGAAAGAAGGGTTTGAGAAAGCACGTGTTATTTATGCAGATTCCGGACGTCTGGAAATGACTGCGGACAAACAGCATCTTTGGTTGCATCTATATAGCGGAGACTTATTCGAGAATTTGAAAGCACAGAGTATGAAATCTCAGAATGTGCCTTACCGCCGTGAGTCGTTCAGGGAGAAGCACACGATTATTGAGTTTGACTCCGATTTTAATATGGTTGACGGTGATATCATGGGGCGGCAATCCAGTGCTAAGGATATGGCGCAATTGCAAAGTTCCATTGACTCTATGAAAGTACTAGGAGATAGTATCGGAAGACAGTATTATAAGGAAGTGGCCGAAGGAAATTTCCGTGCGTCTTACGGATTGACAAAAGAAGACACCGCCAAAATAGAAAAGGCGGATATTCAGGAATACAATGTGGATAGTCTTTATGAAGTGTCGCCTTTAATGCAAAAACAAAAGGTGATATCTTCCGCTGTTAGCCGTGCGGAAAACATGGCTAGCGATTTGACTTTCAAGAGCTATACGATGGAGACTAATGACTACGCTATCCGGAAACATAAGACGGAGTGGCATAAGAAGATAACGATTTCTCTTTCTTGTCTGTTGTTCTTCTTTATCGGGGCTCCGTTGGGAGGTATTATTCGTAAGGGAGGCTTGGGAATGCCTGTCATTGTATCGGTATTGGTATTTATCATCTATTATATCATTGACAATACGGGATATAAAATGGCACGTGACGGTAAATGGATCGTGTGGATGGGGATGTGGACAAGTAGTGCCGTGCTTGCTCCATTAGGCATCTTTCTGACTTATAAATCCAATAAGGATTCTGTGGTGTTGAATGCCGATGCGTATGTTAACTGGTTTAAAAAGGTTTTGGGAATCCGCAGTGTACGTCATCTATTTAAGAAAGAAGTTATTATAAATGATCCTGATTATGAGCGTATCCCTGGTGATTTGGAATCGCTCACAGCAGAGTGTAGGGCATATATTACCAAAAATCGTTTGACAAAAGCACCGAATTACTTCAAATTGTGGATGTCTACTGAGAAGGATGATGAGGTAATGGCTATCAATGAAAAACTGGAGGTATTGGTGGAAGAAATGTCTAACACTAAGTCGGCCACTTTGATAGGAGCATTAAACAATTATCCGGTCATTCCCGTTTCTGCTCATATACGTCCGTTCCATATCTATTGGCTGAATTTGGTAGCCGGGATTATTTTTCCTGTCGGGCTATTTTTCTATTTCCGTATCTGGGCATTCCGCATTCGTCTGGATAAAGACATGGAACGGATTATAAAAAACAATGAACAAGTTCAATTCATCATACAGAAAATTAATAAATAAGAGTGTTATGGAAGAAATTAAAATGGATAGAATAGAAGATGCGATTGCTGACTTCAAAGAAGGCAAGTTTGTTATAGTAGTAGATGATGAAGACCGCGAAAATGAGGGTGACCTGATTATTGCCGCTGAAAAAATAACTCCCGAGAAAGTTAACTTTATGTTGAAACACGCACGTGGAGTACTTTGCGCACCTGTCACAGTATCCCGTTGCAAGGAACTGGATTTGCCGCATCAGGTGAGCGACAATACTTCTGTATTGGGAACTCCTTTTACGGTTACGATTGATAAGTTGGAAGGCTGTTCAACGGGAGTGTCTGCTGCTGACCGTGCCGCTACGATTCAGGCATTGGCTGATCCTGCTTCTACACCGGCCACTTTCGGACGTCCCGGACATATCAATCCGTTGTACGCACAGGAAAAAGGAGTACTTCGCCGTGCCGGACATACAGAGGCAACGGTTGACATGGCACGTTTGGCCGGCCTTTATCCGGCAGGTGCTCTAATGGAAATCATGAGCGATGACGGCACAATGGCCCGTCTTCCCGAACTTCGCGCAATGGCGGACGAACACGGATTGAAACTGATTTCTATTCACGACCTGATAGTCTACCGTCTGAAGCAGGAATCAATTGTAGAAAAAGGGGTAGAAGTAAATATGCCTACCGAACACGGAGCGTTCCGTCTGATCCCTTTCCGTCAGAAATCGAACGGATTGGAACACATGGCTATATTTAAAGGTACATGGAATGAAGATGAACCGATCTTGGTGCGTGTCCATTCGTCCTGTGCTACCGGAGATATTCTCGGTTCACAGCGCTGTGACTGTGGTGAGCAGTTGCATAAAGCAATGGAGATGATTGAAAAAGAAGGAAAAGGTGTCGTTGTTTATCTGAACCAGGAAGGCCGTGGTATCGGTTTAATGGAAAAGATGAAAGCCTATAAACTTCAAGAAGACGGCATGGATACCGTTGACGCTAATATTTGCTTGGGACACCTTGCTGATGAGCGCGATTATGGAGTAGGTGCGCAGATTCTTCGCGAACTGGGGGTACATAAGATGAGACTTTTGACAAATAATCCGGTGAAACGTGTAGGGCTGGAAGCCTATGGATTGGAAATAGTAGAAAATGTACCTGTTGAAACAGTTCCTAACCCGTATAATGAACGATACTTGAGAACAAAGAAAGAAAGAATGGGGCATACATTACATTTTAATAAGTAAATTGCCATTTCGTTTTCATATATCAAATATAATCGCTTATTTTGCAGCGAATTTCACTCAACAACAATAAAATAGATACAAAATGAATCAATTATCAGATCGTTTGAACAGCTTGTCGCCGTCGGCGACGCTTGCCATGTCGCAAAAGAGCAATGAACTCAAAGCGCAGGGTATTGATGTTATTAACTTAAGTGTAGGAGAACCGGATTTCAATACTCCTGACCACATCAAGGAAGCTGCTAAAAAAGCCGTTGATGATAACTTTTCTCGTTATTCTCCGGTACCGGGTTATCCGGCTTTGCGCAATGCTATTGTTGAGAAACTGAAAAAAGAGAACGGTCTGGAATATACAGCTGCTCAGATTTCATGTGCGAATGGTGCAAAACAATCAGTTTGTAACGCAATCCTCGTACTGGTTAATCCGGGTGACGAAGTAATTGTGCCGGCTCCTTATTGGGTGAGTTATCCTGAAATGGTGAAACTGGCGGAAGGTACTCCCGTGATTGTTTCTGCCGGCATCGAACAGGATTTCAAAATTACACCGGAACAATTGGAAGCTGCTATTACTCCGAAGACAAAGGCATTGATTCTTTGCTCTCCGTCGAATCCGACAGGGTCTGTATATAGTAAGGAAGAATTGGCAGGACTGGCTGCTGTATTGGCAAAACATCCTCAGGTGATAGTGCTTGCTGACGAGATTTACGAACATATCAATTATATCGGTGCACACCAGAGCATTGCACAGTTCCCGGAAATGAAGGAACGTACAGTGATTGTGAACGGTGTATCCAAGGCTTATGCCATGACAGGCTGGAGAATAGGTTTCATCGCCGGTCCGGAATGGATTGTAAAAGCTTGCAATAAGTTGCAGGGACAATACACTTCAGGTCCTTGTTCCGTATCTCAAAAAGCAGCTGAGGCAGCCTATACAGGTACGCAGGAACCGGTGAAAGAAATGCAGAAAGCTTTCGAACGTCGTCGTGACCTGATTGTGAAGTTGGCTAAGGAAGTTCCGGGATTTGAAGTGAACGTGCCGCAAGGTGCTTTTTACCTGTTCCCGAAATGTAGCTACTTCTTTGGAAAGAGCAACGGTGAACGTAAGATTGAAAATTCGGACGACTTGGCAATGTACTTGCTTGAAGATGCTCACGTGGCTTGTGTAGGCGGTACTTCATTCGGTGCTCCTGAATGTATCCGTATGAGCTATGCTACAAGTGACGAAAACATTGTAGAAGCTATTCGCCGTATTAAAGAAGCGTTGGCTAAGTTGAAATAAGACTCATAGCTTAAAAAGATAAGGGCGCGATTTGCATTATGTAATTCGCGCCCTGTTTATTTAATTATTTCGTAAATCATCCGGTGCCGGAAAATAAAAAAGGCCGCCTTCCGTGGAAAGCAGCCTATACTTTTTGTAGATTGTATTATTCAGCCGGGTGAATTGCTTCAGACGGACAAACATCTGCACAAGTACCACAGTCAGTACATACATCCGGGTTGATAGAATAGATATCACCTTCAGAGATAG
>ERZ838516.4416-NODE-4416-length-10910-cov-34.260525_pt1 | contig 10910 bp, 9 predicted proteins | sample MGYA00519910_ERZ838516 | MGnify/ENA primary metagenome ERZ838516 (study PRJEB31850, sample SAMEA3708837) | human gut metagenome | biome: human gut; feature: human-associated habitat; material: faeces | place: China | collected 2014 ... | reverse complement strand
TGACATCCCAACAAAAAATTCATTGATATAGAGTAGAATATATTACCCTATTTTGTAATGGGTTTACAGATGTACGGTCTACTCCTAAGCGGAAGGCCGTGTGTTCGAATCACATCGGGGACGCCAGCGCAAAACCAAGCCCGGAAGGTTTACGAACCCTCCGGGCTTGGTTTTTGCTTTTCTATGGAAGATAGCCGCCACAGCGCTCACACCAGCCTTGCCCCGGCGTGGGGCAGGCTTTCTGCACCAAGGCTTTGCAGCTTTTGGGGCAGGGCGGCAAGGTCGCCGCCGGTATAGTACCAGCCCGCAGCCAGTGCTGCCAGTGCCAGCAGCAAAAGCACTGCCAGCGCCTTGCCCAACCTGCGGCGCTTCGGGCGCGGCGGCACGAGCGGTACAGCCGTGAGGGCGGCAGGCATCAGAGCTGTATCCGGTACTGCTTTACCGTAGGGCTGCCAGCTTGTGCCCCCTGCCTGCGGCAGACCGCAGGCAGCGCGGCGCAGCAGATCCAGCAGCCACAGCCCGGGGTTCTCGTCCGGCGATACGCACCGCAGCCAGCAGCCCTTTTTGCCGCCCACCAGCAACAGCCGACTGTGGGGCAGTTCCACACAGCCCACCGCCAGCGCGGCACCGGTCAGCCGCTGCATGGCCTGCACCCGCGCCAGTGTGCGGGCAGGCTCTGCCTGCGGTGCTTTGCGCAGCTTGCGGCTGAGCCGGGCGTTGCGTGCGGCATTGGCATAGCTCATAGCACCAAAATCGAACACTTTTTCTGCGCCGGGAAGGTTTTCCAGCCGGGTCTCCAGCAGCGCCCCGGCGGCAGCATCGCTGCACACCAGCAGCTTGCGGTGCTGTTCCAGTGCCTGCACTGCGGCGGCGGCAAGGGTCTGCTCTCCTTCCCCGTACAGCGCCGGGGCAAGGCTTGTCCGCAGCAGCTGTACCGCCCGGTGCAGCTGCTGCGGGGTGCTGCTTTGCAGCGCCACCAGTGTTTCCGCGCCCCGGGTGCGGCAGTGCACCGTGCCCTGCCAAGTGTCCGGCAGGGCTGCCACAGCCTTTTGCACGGTCTGCTCCGGTGTACCGAACAGCCGCAGTACGCAGCCTGCCGGGCGGTTTTCTTCCTTTGTCATGACGCATCCCCCCTGCGGCCGCAGGGGCCGCTCTCACTCTGCCCGCAGGGTCTCGTCCAAGGCGGTCAGGGCGGCGGGGTCATGCTGTGCGCTTTCGGCCAGCACCTGCGTACCGGCCGGGGTCTTGCCCTGTGCCAGCCGCAGCGCCAGTTCCAGCGCAGTCTGTGCGGCGCGGGCGCGGATGAGTGCGCGGTCCGGGCGGGAGACGAACAGCTTTTTCACATACACTTTGTCTCCCCGGGCAGCGCCCAGATACACCGTGCCCACAGGCCGGACGGCATCGCCGCCGCCGGGGCCCGCCAGACCGGTAACGCTGACCGCGATATCCGCACCGGCGGCTTTTGCCGCGCCCAGCGCCATCTGCGCCGCCACGGGAGCCGACACCACATTATATTGCGCAATGACCGCCGGGTCTACCCCGACAAGCTTCGCCTTGGCCTGCTCCCAGTAGGTCACAAAGCCGTAGCCGAACACCTCGCTTGCGCCGGACACACTGGTCAGGCGCTGGGCGATCATGCCGCCGGTGCAGCTTTCGGCGGTGGCAATGGTCAGGCCGTTGGCCTGCAGCGTGTGCACCACCGTCTCTTCTAACCCGGCGACATCCTCATCATACACCGCATCGCCCAGCAGATCATAGAACTTTTTGGCGTAGGCGCGGCACATCGTCTGCGCCTCGGCGTCATTCTGCGCCCGGGCGGTGATGCGGATCTCGCACTCGCCAGTCTTGCAGTAGATGGCGGCGGTTGGGTTCTGGTTTTCCAGCAGCGCACGCACCCGGTATTCCAGATTGCTCTCGCCGCCCAGCACCCGCAGCGTCAGGCTGTGCAGGGCACAACTCTGCCGCGCCAGCAGCAGCGGGCGCACGCTTTCCTCCCACATGGCCTTCATCTCATGGGGAATACCGGGCATCAGCACGGCGCAGCGGCCGTCCTGCTCGAACCATGCGCCCGGCGCGGTGCCGTGGTGGTTGACCACCTTATGCCCGTGCACCGGCACCATGGCCTGCTTGCGGTTGTTGGGGGTGGTCTCGCGCCCGGTGCGGGTAAAGAAGTCCACGATCTTCTGCCACTCGTCCGGGTCAAAGGTAAGGGTGTCGCCAAAGCAGGCGGCCACCGTCTCCTTGGTCAGGTCGTCCGCCGTGGGGCCCAGCCCGCCGGTGAACACCAGCAGGTCGCACCGCTGCTTAGTTTCGTTTACAAAATCTGCCAGACGGCCATGGTTATCGCCGATGGTGCTCTGCCGCCGGACGGTGATGCCCAGCGCGGCCAGCTCCCGGCTGAGGTACTGGGCATTGGTGTTAAGAATGTTGCCGAGCAGCAGCTCGGTACCCACACTGATGATCTCTGCTGTCATGGACAAATCAACCCTCGAATTCTACCTGATCGGTGATGCGCACCCGGATGCGCTCGGTCTGCTCTGCGGCTTCGGCTTCCAGCGCGGCAAGGCCGGGCATGGCGGCTTCGGCAGCAAGGATCTCCTCCAGCTCGGGGCGGATCTTCGGGTGCGGCGGGGTGAAGATGGTGCAGCAGTCCTCGTAGGGCAGGATGCTGGTCTCAAAGGTATTGATATGGCGGGAGGTCTCAATGATCTCGGTCTTATCCATACCGATGAGCGGGCGCAGGATGGGCAGATCCTGTGCGGCATCGGTGCACTGCAGCGCCTTGACGGTCTGGCTTGCCACCTGTGCCAGACTTTCGCCGGTGACCAGCGCTTCGCACCCCTGCTTTTTAGCGATCACGTTTGCAATACGCATCATGCTGCGGCGCATCAGCACCGTGAACAGCACATCCGGGGCATTATCCCGGATGTATTCCTGGGGTTTTGTGTAGGGCACCACAAACAGGTTAGCGCTGCCGGTATACACGGTGATAAGCTGCGCCAGAGCCTTTACTTTTAGTTTTGCGCGTTCGGAAGTATACGGAGGGGATGCAAAATGGATGTGATCCAGTGCCAGACCGCGCTTTGCCATACGATAGGCCGCCACCGGACTGTCGATACCGCCGGAGAGCATATTCAGAGCACGGCCGCTGGTACCCACGGGCAGACCGCCCTCACCCGGTATTTTCGGACCGTGAATATACGCACCGTAATCACGAATCTCCACAATGACCTTGAACTGCGGGTTATGCACATCCACCTTCAGGTAGTTGTGCTTGCCCAGCAGATAAGCGCCCAGCTCCCGCATCAGCTCCGGGCTGGTCATGGGGTAGGTCTTGTCGGCGCGGCGGGCCTCCACCTTGAAGGTGCGGATGCCGTGCAGTTCGCTGCCCAGATAGTCCTCTGCGGTCTGGCAGATGGTATCGAAATCCTTTTCGCACACCACGGCGCGGCTGAGCGCGGCAAGGCCGAACACCTTGCTGACCCGCTCAAAGGCAAGATCCATATCCACGTCCTCTTCCTCAGGTTCCATATAAAAAGTGGACTGGGTGCAGTACACCTTGAACTTGCCCACCGTCTTAAGACGGTAGCGCAGGATCTTCATCATGGCTGCTTCGAACTGGTTGCGATTGAGGCCTTTCAGGGACATCTCACCCTGATAGCCCATAATAATTTCCTTCATAAATGTTGCATCTCCTGATGTGGGATTTATAATGGCCTCCGCTTTCGCTCTGGCCATATTCAGCGGATGAATTATTTTTATCTGTGAATGGAAAATGACTGCGGTCATTTTCCATTCACCCTTTCACGCATTGGGGTCGCACAGGCAAACTGCAGCTTCCCATAGAACGGCTGACAGCTTTCTCTTCGGACACGAATCGGGCCATTCCATCGCCCGCCCTATTGCCCTGCGGGCAACAGGGTCCCACCCCAGCGGACGGTCCTCAGAGAAACTGTCAGCCATTCTGCGGCTTCCATTTTTACTTTCTGATCTTCTGCAAATGCTTCATGCCGTCCTCGAAGCGGTTGAGGAAGGCATCCACATCCTCCGGGGTGTTGTCGGCGCAGAAGGACACCCGGATGGCGGTATCGATGGCCAGCGGGTCGCGCCCCATGGCTGCCAGCGTGTGGCTGGGCTGGCCGCGGCCGCAGGCGCTGGCCGAGGAGACGTAGATCTGCTCTTCGGCCAGAAAAGCCAGCATGGTCTCGCTCTTGATGCACATCTCGCTGAAGTTCAGCACCTCGGGCACGGCGTTCTCCGGGCTGTTGACGACCACCTCCGGGAAGGCTTTCAGCCCCTCCCGCAGCTGCCGGTTCAGCGCACGCATGGCAGTGTCCCGGCTCTTCATGGTCTTTGCCAGACGGGTGGCCGCTGCGGCCAGACCCATGGCGTAGGGCAGGTTTTCGGTGCCGGGGCGCATCTGCCGCTCCTGCTCGCCGCCCAGATAGGGCGGCTGGAAGGCCTGCACCAGTCGGTCGGAGAGGTAGAGCGTGCCAATGCCCTTGGGCGCATGGATCTTGTGGCCGCTCACCGAGAGCGTATCGATGTTGTCCAGTTTGATGGGCACACGCATCCACGCCTGCACTGCATCCACATGGACGATGGTGCGGCTGTTGCGGCGCTTTACCTCGGCGGCAAGGCGCTCCACATCGTTGCGGGTACCGATCTCGTTGTTCACCATCATACAGGCCACAAGAATGGTGTTCTTGTCCACCCGCTCCAGCATGGCGTCAATGTCCAGCGTGCCGTCTGCCCGGGGAGCTACCACGGTAACGTCGTAGCCCTGCTTTGCCAGACGCTCCAGCGGCCGCTGCACACTGGGGTGCTCGAAGCCGGATACCACGATGCCCTTGCCGAAGGTGCGGGTCTGTACCGCACCCAGCAGCGCCAGATTGTTGCTCTCGCTGCCGCAGGAGGTAAAATACAGCTCCCGGCTTTTGCAGCCCAGCGTGCGCGCCACGGCGGCGCGGGCGGCGTTCAGAGCTTCTTCACTGCGCGCGCCCGGGCCGTACAGGCTGGAAGGGTTTGCCCAGTGCTCCCGCATGGCCTTGTCGATGACGTCCGCCACCTCGGGCGCTACGATGGTGGTGGCCGCGTTGTCCAGATAATGTAACTGAGGATTTTGCAGCATAAACGGATTTCCTGCTTTCTGTCGTTGTTTTCATAATAACCCAGAATAAGTATAGCACAAACCCCTGGATAACGCAAAAATTTTCTGCATTTATGGGTGATTTTTGTAACTGTACCTCCTTGACAAACACCCCGGTGGTGTGCTATCTTTACAGCATAGACCGCATCCCTGCTGACGGAACCTTGTGGAGCACCACAGTGCAGGGGTGCTGGGGATGTCAATGCCGACCGTCTGGGCAGCCTTGCGCAATTGCTGCGCAAAGCTGCCCTTTTTTGCTATCAAGGAGGATGTCTGTATGAAGACCGATATCGAGATCGCGCAGGAAGCCAGAATGAAGCCCATCACCCAGATCGCAGCTCAGCTGGGTCTGGAGGAGGAAAGTGTGATCCCCTATGGCCGCTACAAGGCCAAGATCGACCACCGGCTGATCCACAACGCCAAAAAGCAGGGCAAGCTGATCCTTGTCACCGCCATCAGCCCCACCCCTGCCGGTGAGGGCAAAACTACTACCAGCGTAGGTCTGGCCGACGCCATGAACGCGCTGGGCAAAAAGACCATGCTCTGCCTGCGTGAGCCCAGCCTTGGCCCCGTGTTCGGCGTAAAGGGCGGCGCTGCCGGCGGCGGCTACGCACAGGTGGTGCCCATGGAGGATATCAACCTGCACTTTACCGGTGACCTGCACGCCATTGGCACCGCCAACAACCTGCTGGCTGCCATGATCGACAACAGCATCCAGCAGGGCAACCCGCTGAATATCGATCCCCGCCGCATCACCTGGAAGCGCTGCATGGACATGAACGACCGGCAGCTGCGGTTCATCGTGGACGGTCTGGGCGGCAAGGTGAACGGCACCCCCCGCGAGGACGGCTTTGACATTACCGTGGCCAGCGAGGTCATGGCTATTTTCTGCCTTGCCACCAGCATCTCCGACCTGAAGGAGCGGCTGTCCCGCATCGTATGCGCCTACACCTACGACGGCAAGCCGGTGACCGCCGGTGAGATCGGCGCAGCCGGTGCCATGACCGCCCTGCTGAAGGACGCACTGGACCCGAACCTTGTGCAGACGCTGGAAAACAACCCCGCCATCATCCACGGCGGCCCCTTTGCCAATATTGCCCACGGCTGCAACAGCGTGCTGGCCACCAAGCTCAGCCTCTCGCTGGCAGACTACACCATTACCGAGGCCGGCTTCGGCGCTGATCTGGGTGCGGAGAAATTCTTGGATATCAAGTGCCGCTATGCCGGTATTGCCCCCTCTGCCTGTGTGCTGGTGGCTACCGTGCGCGCCCTCAAGAGCCACGGCGGCGTAGCCAAGGCAGACCTGAACCAGCCCAACCTCGAGGCCGTCAAGGCCGGTGCTTCCAACCTGATCCGCCACATCGACAACCTGAAAAACGGCTTCGGTCTGCCGGTGGTGGTGGCTATCAATGCCTTCCCCACCGACACCGCCGAGGAGCAGGCTTATGTGGAGCAAGTCTGCGCCGAGCAGGGCGTGCCCTGCGTGCTGAGTGAGGTATTCGCCAAGGGCGGCGAGGGCGGCAAGGCACTGGCTGAGAAGGTGCTTGAGATTCTGGAGGATCGTCCCATCCAGTACACCTACCCGCTGGAGATGCCCCTGAAGGACAAGATCAACGCCATTGCCACCAAGATCTACCGCGCCGACGGCGTGAATTACAGCGCCGCCGCCAGCAAGACGCTGGCCGAGCTGACCGAGATGGGCTACGGCAACCTGCCCGTGTGCATTGCCAAGACCCAGTACAGCTTCAGCGACAACGCCAAGCTGACCGGTGCGCCCACCGGCTTCACCATGGAGGTGCGCGAGGTGCGTCTGGCAGCTGGTGCAGGCTTTGTGGTGGTGATCTGCGGCAACATCATGACCATGCCCGGCCTGCCCAAAAAGCCCGCCGCCGTGAACATTGATGTGGACGCCGACGGCAAGATCACCGGCCTGTTCTGATAAAAAAGCCCGATAAAGCACAAAAGGCGCTGTCCTCGCGGACAGCGCCTTTTGTATTTTCACTCCATGGTGTGGCTGCAAAGGTAGTCCACCCATACAGCGTAGCCTTCTGGCTTGATATGGTAGCCGTCCGGCTGGGCGTAGCTTTCGATCAGGTCGCCGTTTTCATCCGCCAGTACTTCCCACAGGTTGAGGAAATAGCAGTTCTTTTCCAGTGCAATGGCGGCCAGCTCGTTGTTGATGCGGCACAGACGGTCGCGGTTCAGCCCTGCGTGGTTTGCCTGCGCGCTCACCTCCGGCCGCACCGGCGTGATGGACTGCACATAGATCTTTGCATCCGGCAGCGCCTGACTGATCATATCCAGCATCAAACGGTAGTAGGTCAGAAAGCTGGTGTAGTCGGTGTCCTGTCCCAGCACATTGCTGCCCAGCAGCACATAGACGGCCTTGGGCTGCTGCGCGGTCAAAGCGTCCAGCGGGATCTCTGTCACGCCGTCCGCCCGCTTGCAGCTGGTACCGTTGACAAAGGCGTTGGGGCCTACCCCCTTATAGGCGCAGAACTGCGCCCCGGGCAGACCAGTATCGTAGATCTGCAAGCCCTGCGTCAAGCTGTCGCCCACAAAGCTGGCCTGTGCAAACCAGCTTTTTTCCACCGGGGCACTGGCCGGCAGCGCCGCCATGCGGAAGTCCAGCGCGGTCTCGGTGCTGTCCTCCAGTGTCTGCACCCGCAGCTGCCGGGCCAGCGGATAGCTGACCGTGTTCCATGTGTTGTCCGTGGTCACCTGCCGCAGAATGGTGTTCTGACTCAGGGCGGTATCCACGCGCTCCCGGTGCAGCACCTTCCACAGGATGCCGATGGCGCTCAGCAGAGCCAGAAGCGCCAGCAGAGCAACGATGATAAACACCCTGCGCCAGCGCCGGTGCAGGATGCGCCGCCGGTATTCCTGATAATCTGCCATTGTCGTTCCCTCACTTCCGGCCCGGAGTACGGGCGGTTCTGCTTATAGTATAGCATAACTGCACCCAACAGCAAACCCCATTTGCCAAAAATGTGCTGTCGGTTTTGCACGGTACGGGGCTGTTTTGGTGCAAAACAGACAGTGCCCTGCCGCAAACGCTTGCATCCAATAGGCAGGATGTGCTATACTAAGATGAATCAAACGATAGGGAGGCTTTCACGATGGCATATACACCGAAACTGACTTATAAAGGCAAGCCCCTCGTCCGCAAGGACAACGAGCTGTATTACGGCAGCATGACCGATCCCTATGTGCTGTATCTGCAGATTTTGACCACCACCCCGGTGGGCGAGCAGCAGGTAGCCGACAAGGTACACCTGATGCTGCTTTCTACGGATACCACCAAGGCACCGCAGGAGCGCGTAGCGCGTCAGACCACCAAGCATGGCCTGTACAACGCGCTGGACATCGGCGGCATCTGGCTGCAGAAGGCCAACGAGAACCGCTGAATCAATTTAAAATGAACAATGCCGGACAGTCTGCGGACTGCCCGGCATTGCGTTTTTACAGGGACGATTTGGAATGGCCTTCGCGTGCGCTTTGGCCATATTCATAGGAATTTCTTTTTTAGATTGCAATTTTGGAAAATCTGCGGATTTTCCAAAATTGCCTTTTCACGGGCGATGAAGAAGCGTTTACTCCTCGGTCACCTCAAAGTCCAGCGGCTCACCGCAGTTGGGGCACTTGGGTGCGCCGTCCAGCAGCTCATCCTCCTCAAATACGGCGGTCTTTCCGCAGGCGGGGCAGGTCACCTCGTACTGCACAGGGGCGTCCTTGGCTTCGTCCTCCTCGCCTTCCAGTGCGACCTCAAAGGTTACACCGCAGTGGGCGCAGTTGGCTTCGCCTGCATCCAGATCATCCTCGCTGACGTAGACGGTCTCGCCGCAGGCGGGGCAGGCTACCTCATAGAAGGGCTCGCTGGCGATGTCGTCATCTCCCGCATCCTCATCCTCGTCGGCTGCGTCGTCGTCCTCGGCATCCTCATCCTCGTACAGGTCGGCCTCCAGATCCTCCAGCTCCTCGCTCAGATCGTTGATCTGGTCGTAGGCTTGGGTCAGATCCTCGTCCATGGCGGCAATGGCATCGGCCATCTCGCCCAGCAGTGCAGCCATGGCCTTGATGATCTTGCCCTCTTTGGTGCTCTCATCCACGCCCAGACCGTCCACCAGGCCCTGCAGGTAGGCTGCTTTCTTGTTCAGTTCCATCTGAAATGCCCTCCTTGTGTATGATACAAAAACCGGGCAAGCGGTTGCCCGCTGCCCGGTATGCGACAAATGATCAGACGCGCTCCATATACTCGCCGGTGCGGGTATCGATGCGGATGTGATCGCCCTCGTTGATGAACAGAGGCACACGGATCTCGGCGCCGGTCTCAACGGTAGCGGGCTTCAGGGTGTTGGTAGCAGTGTTGCCCTTGACACCCGGCTCGGTCTGGGTGACTTCCAGCTCGATGAAGTTGGGGATCTCGACGCTGAACACCTTGCCCTTGTAGCTCAGCAGCTTGCACAGCTCGTTCTCCTTGCAGAACTTGAAGTTATCGGGCACGTCGGCTGCGTTGACGGGGATGTCATCGTAGGTCTCGTTGTCCATGAAGTGGTACAGATCGCCATCCTCATAGCTGTAGGTCACGTCCTTGCGCTCGATGAAAGCCTGAGGGAACTTAGCGGTCGGGTTGTAGCTGGTCTCGACCACAGAGCCGGTGATGACGTTCTTGGTCTTGGTGCGGACAAAGGCAGCGCCCTTGCCGGGCTTGACGTGCTGGAACTCAACGACCTGAAGAACCTGGCCGTCCTGCTCAAAGGTCACGCCATTGCGAAACTCGCCTGCAGAAATCATAGGAATTCCTCCATAAATTTAATCTCAGATGCTTAACGCATATCTCTATTTATTTTACCCAATCTGTCCCTGTTTGGCAAGGGGTTTGGGCAAAAAAGACGATAAAAACACAAAATCTTTTACACATTCCGCGCTGCGCGGTACATTTGCTGCATCGTCTGCGCGTCCTCGGCCTGTGTGCTCGCGCTCTCACAGATGACCACCGGCGTCAGCTGACGCTCTGCCAGCAGCTCCATCAGGGGCTGGGGCTCCGGGCCGAACTGAGTATCGGCAAAGGTCCAGTGGCGCTTTTCGCCGCCCGCCGAGTACTCGATGCGGGAAAAGTGCACATGGAACTGCCGGGCACGGTCATCGCCCAGCACCTCGGCCATGCGGTCCAGAATGGCGGCATAATCCGCCTTGGTCTGAATACCGCCCAGCGTGCGGGCGTTCAGGTGGCCGAAGTCGATGCAGGGAGTAATGCGGCTGTCCACGCCGCACAACGCCAGCACCTCGTCCAGTGTGCCCAGCTGTCCTACCTTGCCCATGGTCTCCGGGCACAGGGTCATATCCTCAAAGCCCGCCTCGTCCAGCGCAGCCACAGCGCGGCGCATGGTGTCCAGCGCCTTTTCCAGCGCGGCTTCCCGGCTCTGTTTGCCGCAGCTGCCGGAGTGGAAGATGATGCGTCTGCCGCCCAGCGCCCGGCACACCGCCGCGCTTTGCAGCAGGTACTGGATGCTGTTCAGCCGCTTGTCCTCCTCCAAACTGGACATACTGATATAATAAGGTGCATGGACGCTGAACAGGATATCCCGCTGGGCGGCAAGGGCAGCCATGCGGGCGGCCTTGTCCAGCCCCAGACGCACCCCGCGCCCGCACTGGTACTCAAAGGCGTTCAGCCCCATTTTGGCGGTGTACTCCGGCACATCCAGACTGCTTTTGTAGCCTTGGGCGGCAAAGCTGTCGCTGGTGCCTGCGGTGCCGAACC
>ERZ838516.4413-NODE-4413-length-10918-cov-2.288410_pt1 | contig 10918 bp, 4 predicted proteins | sample MGYA00519910_ERZ838516 | MGnify/ENA primary metagenome ERZ838516 (study PRJEB31850, sample SAMEA3708837) | human gut metagenome | biome: human gut; feature: human-associated habitat; material: faeces | place: China | collected 2014 ... | reverse complement strand
AGCCGGCATTGCGGTTATTGCCGAGAGTGACTTTCGCCGTTACCGTGGTGTCGTCGTTCGACAACGCAATGTTCGGCGCATCCGGGTCTCCCCAGATCTTCTCTGACGGCGATGCGGCGGACTCGGCACTCCAATTGATTTTGTTATGGGCTTTGACGGTCGCCGTAATGGCGGTGCCATCGGAAATGTCGTTGTTGTTGAACGTAAACGACAGCTCGGTGGCCGTATTGCCGGTTTCCTTGGTCTGCGGAGCACCTGCACCGGTGACGGTCACTGAATAGTTGTCGACGGCGCTGAAATCACCGCTCGGCGCTTTCCACGTCACCTTGGCGGTTTTATTGCCACCTGTGACCGTAACATCGGTGGGAGCGGACGGCACCTTGTCCGGTGTGGCTTCGACGGCGGTGGACGGCTTGGACCAGCCGACGTCATTTCGCGCGGCGACGGTGAAGGAATAGGTTTTGCCGTTCTTCAGACCAGTGACCTGGCATGAGGTGACGGTACCGCAATCCTTCTCTCCGGTGACGGCACCGGTCCAACTGACCTTGTAGTTGGTGATCGGGCTGCCATTGGCGGCACCGGGCGTCCATGTGAGGCTGACCGCGCTGTCCTGCGGTTCCCCGGCTACGGGAGAGAGCAGTGGCGGCTCGGGCTTGTCGATCACGGACACGGTAATCGATGCGGTGACTTCACGATCCTTGGACTTGGTGCCGTCTTGCACGGTGACGAGCACGGTGTTCGTGGAAGCACCTACATCGGATGCGACGGCGATGGTGATGTTTCCGGAGGCATCGCATCCGGCGATGGTGAGTTTGGCGGCGTCATCCGCCTTGCAGCTGATGACGGTCAGCGAGGAATCGGGGAACGGATTGTACGCGCCGGTAAGCACGTTCACGGCATCGCTGGCACCGGCCTTGATCTTCAACGTCTTGTTGCCGACGCGTGTCAGCGGACGGGTCGAAGACACTACGCGCACGGTCACACCGGCATTCACGGTGCCCGCGCCGTATGCGATTTGCACGGGAATGGACGCGGTGGTGCCAGGAGCGGCATCCTTGGTGGCGGAAACCTGCAAGCTACCGGAACGGGACAGGTTTGCGGTGATTTGCCTGGATGATGAGCTTCCACCGGAATACGTGTATTGCTTTTCGTCGTCATACACGCCGGACGGTGCATGGGTGAGCGCCGTCAGATCAACGGTCTTGGGGTCCGCGCCCGCCTCGACATCAATAGTGGAGGACGAGAACGTGGGCGGCGGCACATCGCGGCCTATCACCGTGATCTGGAGAGTGATCACTGCGGAATTGATGATCTTGGTCTTATCCGATCCCTGCTTGCCATCCACAGCGGTAAAGGTAATGGAGGCGGGGCCTGCGTAGTCTTTTGCCGCAGTGAACTTCAGGGTCTTGTCGTTCACGTAGAAATCGGAGTTGGAAGCCTTGGTGGCGCTGACGGAATCAGCGCTTTCGATATACGGTTCCTTGCCGGCGCCGACGCGGACATAGTCATTGATGTTGATTTCAATGGTCTCGCGCGAGTTGACCTTCAATTCCGGTGCCTTGGGACGCAGCGTGGGCGGAAAGACACCATAGGCCGGTACCTGGATGAACGCGGTGGAGGTGATGTTGTATTTCGTATTGGTCACCGTGTAAGGCACGGCTCGCGCCTGTGACGTCAGGTCGACGGGGATGGTGGTCGAATGCTCGCCGCCCTTGACATGAGCGTGAGCGCTGGCGGAGGGATGCACGCCGACCTTGAGCTCATTGGCTGTGCCGGAAGGATTGGCGATCCACTGGGAAACATCCACATCCACGGACTTCTTATCGATGGTGGCGGCGGACGGCACACGATAGTCGTAGGCGGTAGGCGGCTCGATGGCGGCACTCGGATCCACGTTTACCGTGAGGGTGGCCGTATCGGACAAGCCGGCCTTGTCTTTGACCGTGTAGGCGATATAGTCGGTGGTGGCGCTGCCGGGCGTGGTGAAGGAGATCATATTGTCTTTCACGCTCACCCCGTCGAGACCTTGGACCTCGACATGCTTGTCGACGGTCAGATTGGTGTTGTCGCCGGAGATGTCGTTCTGCGCGACCGGCACGGTTGCGGCCGTATTGGGCCTCAACGTGATTTCGTCATCCCTGGCGTATACGCCGGAGTCGGACGATCCTTGGAATACGCCCACGCGGATCTGCGCCTGTGCGCGCTGACCGGTCCAATCCTCCACGGCATAGGAGAAGGTGTCGGTGCCGGACGAATCCGGATACGCTTCATAGACCAAGTAGTCGGAACCGACTTCGGATATGCGGCCCAGCGTGGGTGCCTTGTTGCCCAGACCCAACAGCTGATCGTCGTCGCCATCCGTGTCTATGCCGGTCAGTGTGATGGGGATGCGGACCTTCTGCCCGGCGGCAACCTGCGCTTCGGCGTCATGCGGGGTTGGCGCGGCCTTGCTCGCTGCGTCGCTCTTATGCACGGTAATGGTGATATTGGCGGAAGCCACATTACCCAGATTGTCTTCAACCGTATAGGTGATGGGGAAGTTGCCGGTCTCGCTGGATGCTTGGTAGCGGACCGTGTCTCCAGAGACGAAGGCCAGACCCTTGAACGTCCCCTTGTCGTATTGCAGGTTGTTCTTGAGTTTGACCGTGGTGCCATCCGAGTAGGCCACATGGTCAAGCACATCCACGGACACGATGCCGTCGGTACGCACCTGGGCATTGATATTGCTGGCCTTGGGCACTGAATTCGAGGTGGCCAGAGCCGGCGGCTGCAACACGATGGTGCCCTTGGCGGTTCCGGAGGCGTTGGCCACGGTGTAGGTAAGGGCGACGGGCTTCGTGGGCACCTGACGCGCGGTGATATACACGCGCTTATGGCTGACGAGACCAACCTTGATGCCGGAGTCGGCCGGTGCGCTCACCGTGGTGACGGACAGCACACCGCCCATCGGATCGACGTCATTGGTGAGCGGCTCCACAATGGCGGTATTATCCGCGCCAAGCAGGGCGACATCGTTGGCGGCAACCGGTTTGGCGGCCTCGCCGGTGGCAGGCTGCACCTCGACTCGAGCCAATCCGGTGGCCGGAATCGAACCTTGAGTAATGATGTAGGGCACATAATAGGTGCCGGGATTGGTGGCCTTGAACGTCAACGACATATCCGCCGCATTGGTGGTCGTCGAAGCGCCGTTGGGCGTATCCACCTGAGTCAGTTGTGCCGGCTGCAAGGAAGTGCCATGCACATAAGAGGACAGCTTGACGACGGTATCCGTGTTGGGAACGGTGGTTTTCGCTACCGGGTCGATGACCGCGGCCAAGGTGTTCGCGGGCTTGACCGAGAAATACACCATGCCGGTGCCGGTTGCCGTGCCGTCGGAGACGGTGACCTCGACGCCCACACGTCCCGACGCCAGCGCACCGGTGTTGAACGTAAGCTGGCCGTCGGCTCGGGTGGACACCTGCACCTGGTCGGTGTTCTGGGCCACAGCGGAGACCAGAGTGAGCGGGTCTCCATCCGGATCGTTGAAGCTGCTCAGCGCATTGGCGGTATAACTGGCTCCCTGCTCCACATCGATCTCGGGAGGAGTGTCGAACTGTACGGGAGCGTGGTTGCCTCCATCATTCAGGGTTACGGTCACCGTGGCGGAAGAGGTCTGGCCGCGACCATCGGAAATATCGTAAGTAAAGGTAACGGTGCCTGCGGATGCGGCGGAGGCATCGAGTTGCAGATACCGGCCGTCGTAAATCGGCGAAATGGTGACGTCTTTGTTGTTTGGTGCGCCAACCTTGGTGATTTTCAGTACGGAACAATCGGTCTGCTCGTCATTGCGCAGCGCGTCGAGAATCTGTTCCGAACCGGCTCGTGCGCCGATTTCATCATCCTCGGCTTTGATTTGGCCGGATTGTGCGGAACAGGTCTTGGAGAAGTCGTGGTGGTTGTTGGCCGAGTCGTTGTTCTGCTGTTCTTTCTCGGTCTGCTCGGTCTGTATTTTGTTCCACTGTATTTTGATGACTTTGGTGGAATCCTCAGGGTTCCACACATTGCCGTTAACCGTGTCGTTGAGCACCACAAGGCGATGGTTGGTGCGGAACACCAATTCGGAAGTAGTATTGACGGATTCGAGGGTTTGCGGCTTGACGCTGGTATCCGTGGGGGAGCAGGCGCGAATGTAGTTGCTGGCCTTCTGGCTCCAAGCCGAGTACACGCAGCCCTTGGACGATACCGGTCGTGCTGGATTCGCCTTGCCCCCGTTGGCTATGAAATTCGCCTTGGCATTGGACTTCAACGGGATAAGCGCAAGGCCTCTCGGTGATGCCGCGGCCACCCAATCGGACTGTATGTCATCGGTGGGAGGCTCCTGAAGGGTGAGGGTGCCGGTCGTGTCGACATCGACGCGGCCGCCCTTGAATATGACGGTTTTGCCGGTTGCGATTACCGGCGTGCTCCCGATGACGGTAAAGCTTTCAACGGTCTGCTGCTTGCCGTCGGTCAGCGATTCGAGGGTTTTGGCCTTGGCGCTGCTGGGATTGTCAAGACGCAGCACCATACCGTCGGATGGACGGTATCCGTAGACCTTGCCATCGTGGGTTACTGCGATGCGCCCGCCCTCGCCCAGCTTTATTTTCGGATCGGAAGTGGTGGGGGTCACGGAATCAAGGTTTTCCGACAAGCCGGTCCACACATTGCCGGTCTTCTCGTTGATCAGGGCTGCGGTATCCCCGCCGACCACAGTGGTGGTGTTGGCTTTGATGTCGGTCTTGACACCGGTGCTGACCGTGGATGCCTTGATGGTGGAGGCTTTGGTCGTTTCGGTCAGGATGGTGTCGCCATTATGCTGTGCGATGTCGAATCGTGGGGCGGAGGAGGAGACGCCGGCGTCGGCCTCCTTGTTCTTTACGTTGAATCGTGCGGCCTTCTGGTTTTTCAGCGAAGTGACCCATACGGTGCCATCGTCCAGTTGCACATGGCGGCGCGTGACGGTGCTCATGATCACCGCGCCGGCAACAAGTCCCAGAAGCAGCAGGAGCGTGATTACGGGAACCGTCCACGTATGCCCTCCGGAGGGCATAAGGCGGCGCAAAGTCGCGCTGATGCGTCGGCGACGATCGTATGACTGGGACGATGTGGCCATCTGAACTCCCTGACCCCTGTTTTCTCTGGTTGCTGGTGTAATGACAACGCTTTACGGTTCCAATACCTGCCGTTCCTGTTGTCCATTTGGTGAATTCGCCGCTGCTGGGCGCACGTCTGATGCGATACGCAATGCCAGGGTGGCATGCCCGGCAGTGGCGAGCGGATCATTCTTGCGGCTTGGCCGCACAGGCGATGGCGGGGCTGACGGACATCTGGCGGTTCTTGCGCACAATGGACACCTGAATGCAGGTCTGCGAGCCTTCCTGCGCGTTGACGGTCACCGTGGGATCTGACGTTGTGACGGTTTGCGCGCTCTGGTCGGTATTGCTGCCCTGCACTATGGCCCACGCATAGGTATCACCGCTTTGCGGGTCTGGATTCGTCCAGGTGAACGTCACGGATGACCCATCCGCCGCATAGGTGCCGTTCAGATTCTCCGGGGAAGGAATCTGGGCGTTCGCGGTATCGGTGATCACGTCATCCTGATTATTGCGGTTGTTGTCATCATCCTTGGTGCCGGGCGTCGCCACCTGTTTGGTATCTGATCCGGTGGCGCTGTCCATGCGGGGAACGACCACGAAGGCGAATATCAGTGCCGCTGCGGTGATCGCCGCAAGTATACCGACGGTAATACCCACCGGTTTGACCCATCGCCGTGACGAACGGGTGATCTGATCTCGCTGGTCCGTGGCCCGGCGCCGACGCTCGATGTCTTTGGGATAGGCCGGCATCCCTTCCACGGTAACGGGAGTGGCATGCCCGAAATATGCGAATTGCACACGCTGCATGGCACGTGCGAACTCCAACGCGGAGTAGTACCGCTGGTCGGGGTCCTTGTTCAGGGCCCGGCGCAGCACCGCTTCCACATCGGCCGGCACGTCGGGGCGGTTGAGGCGAGGCAATGGCTGGTTGACGATCAGCGAAATCAGTTCCGATTGCGAACGCGGGTGATAATCGTGCTGGAATGGCGAGCAGCCGACGAACATGGCGTACAGGGTGGCCGCCAGTGAATAGATGTCGGCGGCTTCCGAACCATTGGTCAGATGCTGAAGCACCTCAGGCGGTGCCCACGGCGGCGAGAATCCGGTTTCGGTGCGGTCATACACATCGGTGGAGATACCGAAATCACCCAGAACAGGCAAGCCCTGCGAGGTGATGAGAATGTTGCTGGGCTTGATGTCGTGATGGATGATATTGCTGCGATGCGCGGTGAACAGCGCGCTTGACAGCTTGATGCCGAGGTCGAGTACCTGCTCGCAGGTCATGGACCGGGCCTTCATGATGCTGTTGTAGGTGCCGCCCGGCGCATATTCGATGACGATGTAGCCATGGCCATCGGAGGTGACGCCGGCACCATATACCGGCAGAATGTACGGGTGGGATGACAGCTTGGCCATGAAGTTGGCCTCGCGGTTGAACAGGGCAGCGGCCCGTGGGTCAAGGGTTTTGGCGCTGGCCTTTACCGCCACCGGGCGTGCGGGCATACGCTGGTTATATAGGTACACCGTGGCGGTGGCACCGCTTCCCAACATCTGGACGAAATCATATCCGGGCAGCTTCGGCGGTCTCATCGGAATGTTGTCCATCTGTTCCCTCCCTCCTTGGAAAATGCGCTCTCCCTGCATTCGTTCTACAGGATACCGTCAAGGGTACGATTCTTCGTCGGGTTCGGTAAAATTTTTCCCTCTGTGACGGTCGGGTTTAGGCTGGAGCCATGATGACGAGACTTGAACCTGGAACAGTGCTGGACGGCATCGACCGTGATGGAGCGGCGAGGCTGATTGTCGGCACGCCTGGAAGCGGCAAAACTGAATTCGCCTTATCGGTGTTGATGGCGGGGCTGCGCCGCTACGGTGGCACGCAGGCGGTGATGGCCGTATCCGGCCGTGTGGCCGCCGACGCATTGGGCAATCGGGTGATTCGTGAGCTCGGGTTTTCCGTGCAGGCCAGGCCGGTCACCACGCTGGGTGCCGTGGCATTCCGGGCCATATCGGCTTCGCGCGAGGGAACTGGATTGCCGTCGCCTCGATTGCTGAACGGTGCGGAACAGGATGCTTTGCTGCGTCAAGTCATGGCCGTGCATCTGCGCCATGCCGTAGCGGGAGATGATTGCGGCACCTGTGATTTGCTGCGCGTCTACTTTGCCCAGGATGACTGGGCGAGACTCATACGCGATGCCGGTGCCGGCGAGATGCCCGGCTCGGCCGCTTCCGCACAATCAAGCCTCTCGCAACAAGGGTCGGATTCGCCGTCTCCGACGTCGGCAGGCGGCTCGACCAGCGCGGATAGGTTCACGCGAGGGATTTCAGATGCGTTTATCAGCCCAGAAGAGTCCAGAAATCGCGGACAGGGTTGATGTTTTCGTAAATATCGGTAACGTTAAAGTCGGATACGTGCAGCTCGGAGTACGGGGTGGAACCCTCTGCCGGCTCGATGTCGTCGCGTACCGGCCAGCCGCCGAGCGTGTTGAAGTACTTGTAGCCGGACACGTCGCCGTCAACGCCGCCCATCATGAAGCGGATGAACAGCTTGGCTGCGTTCGGATGCTCGCACTCGCCTACTACATACAGGGTGTTGATTGCCGGGATACCGGTGGTCGGCTCGAGGTTTACCGGAGCCAGGCACCAGCCGTTGTCCTCGTTCTTGCGGAGCTTGGAGGATGCGCAGAAGCCTACCGGCGGGTTGGTCTGACCCTTGGTGCCGACGGACTCAGCGATTTCGTCAGAAGAAGAAGTGAAGATCGGCTCGTTGTCGTGCAGACGCTTCAGGAACTCATAGCCTGCGTTCTCGCAGCCCTCAGACAGCTCGAGATCCTTGCCGTACAGCTCCTTGTAGGAGGCTGCCAGCTGATCCGGAACATCGCCTACGCAGAAGCCGGTGATCCAGGAGCCCCAGGACAGGTTGTCCAGAGGATTCTGCATCACGATCTTGCCCTTCCACTGGGGCTCGGTCAGCTGCCAGATGTTGGTGATGGGGGAACCATCGGGATAAGCCTCCGTGTTGTAGAAGAGCTGAGTCAGCTCAATGTACAGAGGCGTGGCGGTCGCGGTATACTGCGGGTCGATGTGGGCGAAGATGTCAGCGGGCTGATAATTGTAGAACGTCTTGTTGGCCACATACTGGTTCCACATGGAGCCGTCCTGGTCCTTGATGTGGACAACGTCGGCAACATGCTTGCCGGCCTCGTACTCACGGGTGACCTTCTCCAGCAGCTCGTTGGTGGAGATGTCGAAGGGAACGCAGTCAATGCCGGGATACTTTTCCTCGAAAGCGGCCTCCACCTTGGTGCATCTGGAGGAGATGGAGTACAGGGTCACGGTGCCGCCCTCTTCAAGGGCCTTCTGATACAGTTCCTCGTCGGTTTCCTCGGTGTTGTAGATCTGAGAAGCTTCTTCCCAGGGGGTCAGCTGGGTTTCCGCAGGGGGAGTGTTGGGATCGGTGGTGTCGCCGGACGTGTCGGCTTTCTTTCCGCAGCTGGCCAGGCTCAGCATCATCGTGCCAGCCAGCAGGGCCGCCAGGAGCTTTTTGCGCTTCAACATGTTCTTTTCCTCCAAATCAGATTTTTATTTTCGCGGACTCTGCCGCAGTGGTACAGATTTACACGCAGTATTTGATCAGATTCTCGCTCTTGGTCTCGAAAACGTTGACCTTCTTGGGATTGAAGCCCAGATACACCGGCTCATCGCTGGCGTAGTGGGTGGAGCCAAGCTCCTTGACCGTCAGCATGGTGTCGCCCACCCGGACGCTGACCAGCGTTTCGGAACCGGCGGGCATGCCGGAGTAAACGTGGCCTTCCACCCAATGCGCGTCATCCGCCTGACGGCTGATGGACAGCTGCTCGGGCCGGACGCCGATGGTCACATCGACGCTGCCGGACTGGGGCGCGGCCTCGGTCATATCGCCCCGCTCGAAGCCCAGCTGACCGAGAGGACTATCGACCCGCATACCGCCGGCCTCCACCTGAGCGGTGCCCTTGACGAAGTTGATGCTGGGGTTGCCGATGAAGTCGGCCGTGTAGAGGTTCACAGGGTTGTCATACAGCTCCAGAGGCGGTGCGACCTGCACCAGCTCGCCCTTGCGGTACAGGGCGATGCGGGTGGACATGGTCAGCGCCTCCACCTGATCGTGGGTGACGTAGATGATGGTGGTGCCGGTCTCGTGATGGAGCCGCTTCAGCTCGGCGCGCATATCCACGCGGAGCTTGGCGTCCAGATTGGAAAGGGGCTCATCCAGCAGAAGCAGTCTGGGCTCGGAAACAATGGCGCGGGCGATGGCCACACGCTGCTGCTGGCCGCCGGACAGCTCGGTGGGATAGCGTTTGGCAAACTCACCGATCTGCATACGGTCCAGAGCGCTGGCGACCTTTTTGGCGATGGTCTCGCTGTTTTCCTTGCGGATACGCAGGCCGAAGGCCACGTTGTCGAACACGGTCATGTGGGGCCACAGCGCGTAGGACTGGAACACCAGGTTCAGGTTCCGCTGGGACGGGGGCGCGTAGTACGCCTCCGCCGCGTTGACGATCTCCTTGCCGTCCATCAGGATAATGCCGTTCTGGGGCTTTTCCAGGCCGGAGACCACGCGGAGGGTGGTGGTCTTGCCGCAGCCGGAGGGCCCCAGCAGGGTCATGAAGTCGCCGTCCTCGATGGTGAGGTTCAGATCCTTCAGAACGTGGTTTTTGCCGTAATATTTATCAATATGAGTCAGTTCAATTTTACTCATGGTCTCGTCTCCTCTTTTTTATCTCATCTCAGCCGGCCATGCTCTTGGCCAGGTCTGCGTCTCCGAAGATATTTGCCAGTGCGTATACCAGGAACACGATGGAGAACATCACGATGGCCACGCAGTTAGAAGCCTGCGGGCAGTTCTGGTTCTGGTACTGGAACGCCAGATACGGCAGCGTGGAGGTCTTGGGCGTCATGATCAGGATGATCAGATCCAATTCCTTCATAATGGAAACGAAGATCAGCATGAAGCCGGAAATAAAGCCGCCCTTGGACAGGGGGAACACGATCTTGACAAAACGCTTGAAGAAGCCTGCGCCCTCGATGGTGGCGGCCTCCTCCAGCTCGCCGCTGATCTGCAGCATGTTGGAGGTACCGGCGCGGGAGGCAAAGGGCAGATGCTTGACCACGGAGGTCAGCGTCAGCAGGGCGAAGGTGCCGTACAGGGCCGGAATGAGCGTTACGCCGAAGAGCGTCTGAGGCTTGGAGAACATGGACAGGTAAATGCCGCCGAACGCCACGGAGGGGATCAGGTAGGGGATAAACACCAGCTGCTCCACCAGCTTGCCGTGGAGCTTGCCGCGGCCCTTGGCGCAGATGTAACCGAGCATCTGACCGAAGATGGTGCCGAACACGCCGTTGACAAGGGTCAGCTTCAGGGAGTTCACCAGAGACATCATAAAGGTTTCATTCTTGAAGATGCCGGAGACGCCCTCCATGATGTTGGGATCACCCTCGCCGATCCAGTAGTACAGCGTGAAGTTGGACAGAGAATAGGTGCCCTCCTTCAGCATGCAGCTCTCCAGGATCAGGATGATCACCGGCATGATGATGCCGACGATGAAGAAGATGAACAGGATGATGGTCACAATGGGCTTCCAGCCGCCCAGACCGATGGGGGTGGACCGTCCGCCCTTGCCGCCGATGGTGGCGTAGGACTTGCGGGCGCCGATGAGCCGCTGGTTGATGAACACCGACAGAGAAGCGATGCAGATCATCAGGATGGCCATGGCGAAGGCCGTCTGCGTGTTCTGGGACTTACTGTTGGAATACAGCTCGCTGGA
>ERZ838516.4398-NODE-4398-length-10961-cov-8.665414_pt1 | contig 10961 bp, 7 predicted proteins | sample MGYA00519910_ERZ838516 | MGnify/ENA primary metagenome ERZ838516 (study PRJEB31850, sample SAMEA3708837) | human gut metagenome | biome: human gut; feature: human-associated habitat; material: faeces | place: China | collected 2014 ... | reverse complement strand
CACATCCTTCTTTCATTTTTTCGTCTGGCATAAAGCCAAGAACCCTTTTTCTGCTACAACGGATCGTTGCAAAAGTGCCTGTTTTGAACACTTTTCTAAGTTTCCACACACCAAAACCTGCGGAAACTCTGGGGTTCTGATACCGCTGCTGCTTGAGGAACACTCACTGTTCTTTCCCAGCCGGTAAAAAAATACCCCTCTCCCGGCGGCTGTCCAGCCTGTCCGGGAGAGGGGTATATCGCAATGTTCCTTTTTGAACAATGGCCTGTCTTTTTATTTTTATGAGATGTTCTTCCTGCTTTTGTAACATGGCAGAATACTCATCTTCCGTCAAAAATTTCCGGATATAAGCTCCTTTTTTCCCCAGCGTGTTATCTATTTTTAACAGCTCTATTTCTACCATGTAATGGGTATCCGGATGATATCTGGTTTCACATAAAATGCTTTCGCCTTTGATATAATCTGATTTCACCGCCTCCCTTGCCGCCGCTAAAAGTTCATGGATACTTACCTCTACCGTAAACGCTCCAACCCATGTACCTACAAATCCCCCGAAAAATTTGATATAACCATAATAATTCTGTTGCACAAGTTGTACGATTTTAACAAATTGTACAATTCGTACAATTATCACAAATTTTTCAGGAGGTTATAATTATTGAATGCTAGGGAGCTGGAAACACAGCACAATCTTAAAAAGTGGGCAGCTATAATAAAAGAATGCCGCTCAAGCGGCATGAAGATACTTCAGTGGCTTGAGATAAACAACATATCAAAAGACCAGTATTACTACTGGCAGAAAAAGCTTAAAGAAACATGTATTGATACTTTTGAAAGACAGGCAGCTACATTTGTGGAACTTCCTGTAACTAAAGAAGTCCCGGCATCAACAGAATTAACTGTTACACATACTATATGTGAAAACAAAAATGATGGCTGTTCTTTTAAAGATAATACAATAGCTGCTGTAATAAAAACCAATGGAGTTACATTTGAAATCACTAATACTGCTACACCTGATTTTATAAAAAATCTTATAGAGGCATTTAACCACGCTTAATGATGCAGCCGGTTTTAAACGCATATTTATAGCAGCCGGCTACACGGATTTACGGAGAGGAATAGACGGACTTGCAGGAATCGTACAGTATCAGTTTGAACAGTTAATGAAAGGCTTTGAGATTATAGCAAAACGCTCGATTAAGCCACAGGATAATCCTGGAACACTAATGTAAACATTGTGCAGAAAGTAGATTTTTTATAATATAAAAAGTTTTCAAAACTATAATCGTGACAGAAAATATATGGATTATCCACTAAATGCAGGACATAAAAGAATTAATACATCCCTGTGTCCTGCCTTATGTGGATAATAGTTCTAAAGAACCATAAATACCGGCTTTTTAGAAGTGTTATACACCGTCATAATGACGAATCAGACAAATGCCATGAGTGGCATAATAACACGATTCCTGCTATACTTAATGCCATGAAAAGGAGTATGTGGTTATGGAGATTAAGTATACAGAGCAAGAACTGAATAGCATAGATAAGACACTTCTTATAAAGATGTTTCTTAATCTTCAGAACCAGATGGAAACTCTTACAGTAGAAATGAAAGCACTTAATGATAAGATGCAGAAAATGATGGAACAGCTGGTGCTTGCCAATAATAACAGGTTTGGAAGAAAGACAGAAAAAATGTCTGATACAAACCAGATATGTTTTATGGAAGTAGATGGAAAGATAGTATTCTTTAATGAAGCGGAAGCAGTGTCTGATCTTGATGCAAATGAGCCGGAAGAACTGGAAATAAATGCCATGCATGGAAAGAAGACAGCCGGAAAACGTGCCATGGATATGGAAGGACTTCCTGTTGAGAGAATAGACCATTACATGACCGAAGAAGAATTAAAAGCAGAATTCGGTGAAAAGGGATGGAAACAGCTTCCGGATACAGTCGTTAAAAGGTACCACTTCACACCTGCTAAGATAACAGTTGACGATCACCATATAGGTGTATATGCCGGCAAAGAAGACGGACATATGAAGCGTGCACCACATCCAAAGGGATTAATGCCATCAAGTCCTGTAATGCCATCACTTGCAGCGGCAGTCATGAATGGCAAATATGTAAATGCTGTACCTTTATACAGGCTTGAAAAAGAGTTTGAGAGATACGGACTTGCCATAACACGCCAGAACATGGCTAACTGGATGATACGTCTTGCAGATGAATATCTTGGAGTAATGTATGATTATCTTCATATGAAACTTTATGGATTTCATGTAATCCAGGCAGATGAGACTCCTGTGCTTGTAAACAAAGATGGCAGACCAGCCGGTTCCAAGAGCTTTATGTGGGTATACCGTTCAGGATATATGTATTCAGATGAGCAGATAGTCCTGTATGAATACCAGCGGACAAGAAATGCTTCACATCCAAGGCAGTTTCTTAAAGATTATTCCGGGGTATGTGTAACCGATGGTTATCAGGTATACCATACAGTAGAAAAGGAACTGGAAGATCTTAATATAGCCGGATGCTGGGTACACTGCAGGCGAAAATTTGATGAGGCATTAAAGGCAGTTCCAAAGGCTGCCCAGAAAGAAAGCCTTTCATATCTGGTAATAAAACAGATACAGGCAGTCTGCCGTGAAGAGGATAAGCTGAAAGAGCTTAAGCCAAAAGACAGACTCAGACAGCGTCAGGTGGTAATAAAGCCACTGGTTGATGTTTTATTTGCGTACCTTAAATCAAACGAAAGAAAAGCCAACACAGCTAAACTGAAACAGGCTGTCACTTATGCAATCAATCAGGAAAAATATCTGAGAGTATTTCTTGAAGATGGTGAAATCCCAATGGATAACAATGCATCGGAACGTGCAATAAGAGGCTTTTGTATAGGCAAGAAGAACTGGGAAATGATAGATACAATCAATGGAGCTACATCCTCAGCAATAATATACAGCATAGCAGATACAGCTAAAGCTAATAACTTAAAGCCTTATGAGTACTTTGAATATCTGCTGACCCAGATACCGGAACATATGGTCGATACAGACCGCTCATTTCTGGAAGATCTTCTTCCATGGTCACCAAAGCTGCCAGAATACATCAGAAAACAAAAAGACCGTGGTTAACGGTCTTTTAAAAGTCAAGGTACATGGGTTGGAGCGTTTACCCTCTACCTGCATCACCTCCTTCAAAAATAGCGAAAGAAAAGCAGACCCCTTAATCGAAGTCTGCCTCTGTTGGATATGGTAATCCTATCTTGTTACATCAAATACATCTATAAATTGTACCCCCTATTTTTACACCTTGAAAATAGAGACTTTAACGAAAATCCACACTTGTGTACTGTGTAGACTTTATTATAGAAAAGGTGGAGTTTTTTTCCCCCACCTTTATCCTATGAATGCAATCGTGTTTCCATTTTTCACATTTTCACCATTTTTATCCAACATGAAATAATATTTTTCTTACCTCCCGTTCCATTAACTGGATCAAAATCATCTTTTTCTTGTTCAGTATAGCTAGTTATGTAACCCACTTCTTTTAACCGGTCAGCTAATTTTTTATTTTCATTTGTATTTGCCATTTCAGCATTATGTCTTTTACTTCTATCACCAAATTTAGGATATATTTTTGAAAGCTCTGAAAAACATTCTTCAAAATCTGGTGTATTCAAAATGGAACAATATTTAAGCATCAACTTATTTTTTATTTCGTCAGTTAATAAGTATGTCCATGCTGTATTAAATACCGATATGCTAATTTTTACATCTATCTGGAGTAAATATTGTGCAATATGCGTAGTCATATAATTTTCTCCAAAAACATTCAACAGAACTTCTGCATTAGAAGAATCGAGAACAGATGAAAGCAATAGTGTTTCTAATAATGTTTCTCCCATTGGAATTTTTTCCATTACTTCCATATATTCCGCTTGATTATACAAAATAAAATCTGGACATAAATCAGGATAAACCTCTTTAATTTCATCATATTTTTTAATATCAAAAGGAATATATTTTTTCTTAATCAAAATTTCCACTTTCTGTTTCTCAACCGTCTCAATTGGAATATCAAATTCCAATTCCAACTGAGGTAACAGTTTTTCAAAAGCAGAATCGTCAATTGCACTTGTAATAAATTCTTCAGCAAACTCTTTCTTTAAACATTGATTCTTTAAACATGCAAGCTGCTCACTGTTTGTTTCAATGTATTGAAGTAGTTCTTGCGTAATCTTATATCTATCCCAATAACATTTGATATTCTCCCATTTCAAGCTTACTTTTTCTTTATCCAATAGCTCATCCCAAAGAATTTTCACATCCTTATCAAAATCAGAATCGAACTTTCCACAGCATTCAGAAATATCATCTACACAAATTTCTTCATGATTCACTAATTCCAAACAGATTTTGGTCTCTTCTGGATCGTTTTCCAACATTCTTTCTAACAAATCCATAACCTGTTTAACATCTTCCTTAGTATTATTAGGTGTTAATATAATTCCTTTCACATATTGTTTCAAATTTTCTTGTATATATTTAATTAACGGTTCATATCCCAGTGAAATAATTGTTGTATAATTTCGAGTATCTAAACCTGAAAGCATTGTATCATTTTCAAATTCTACAATCCTACGTATCATCGTATCATTTAACTCATAATACTGATTTTCAAAAACATATCTCAAAACTTCCTCCGACACATTTTCAATAGAAACATTCGTGAAAATAATTCCAAGTATTTCAATTAAGGAAATCACCTTTTGATCTTGAATAGATGATAGCTGCTGTAATATATCTGGATTTTCCTCTATAAAGCCGCTCATATTATTATTGTCATTTAATTCAAATAAGCGTTTTGTATCCACGTTATCAATAAGTAACTGTAAATAAAAAATTTTCCTTTCATATGTTATCGATATATTCTGGACAATATCATTCCACATATCTGGCCAACACAATGCTAATAGTTGAATCAGTCTCGCTTTATATTGAGTTTGCTCAATAAATTCATCTATAAACTCCCAACTTTCTACTGTTCTATCAGATAATTGATTGATTAATATCATACGTTTTTTATCATCATTCTCTTCGGACAATAAATATTCCAACAGAATAAAATTAAAAATACTTTTTTGTTCAAATTCATAAGGTTGTAAACGCTGTATAACCATTCCAACTTTTGTCAAATTATAATTATATGGCAGCTTTTCCATATTTTTTACTGCTAGTATATAATTCATATCTTCTTTTGTGATGCTTGTCCCCTTAAAATAATTGATATAATTTGCGTATTTTTCATCAATGTATCCTCTTCGAAGCATAAATACGAGCAATTTATTTTCAACAACTTTTTCAGATAGTACATTATGAACTCCAAATTTTTCTATCAGCTTTTTAAGTGACCAACCTGAAAGTTCATGTATATTCTTCTTCAAATCTTCAATTTCACCTTTTATTGAACAAACACCTTTTTCTTGGACAAATTGAAAATTTTTAATTCTTTCATAATATCGTTTAAAAACTTCTTGAAAATTATTCACAGATTTCACCGACTGGTAACTATTCCATGTATAATACTCAATTTCAACATCCTTTAATTCCGCCAGTTGCAATAATTCAAACGAATCTTCCATTATTTTACTTACTGAATATTTATCCCAATAGTTTTTCTTAATACTATATGGAATGCCTTGCCAATCCACCATAGCACCAAGCATAGCGATTTTAAGTTCTTTAACTTGTTCTAAACAGTCATCATGATATTTTTCCAGTTTCTGTGTAAGTTCATCAATCTCATTTCGCCATTGCATACATTGTTCAGAGATATATCTTTGCTTATCCTCAAAAGCTTGTTTCACAACTCCTCTCTCCATTTGAAGTTCCGCAAACTCTCGTGGATATAAATTTTTAAAAATAATCAATGCCATCATTGTTTCATCTGACAATTTAAGCTCCTGGTCAGTACGAATCGTTTCCTTGTATACAATAAACTCATTATATATATTCTGAAGAATTCGCATATCTTCAACATATGGAGATACATCTAATATAAATTCCTGTGAGATTTCATGAACAATCCCTTTCTTTTCAGATTCCTCAATCTTTTGTAAAAAGATTTCCCCTGAATTCGTAGAATTTATAATTGGAATTACCGGAATAATAAATTCAAAGAATTTTGTTCTGTCTGTATCCGTAAATATATCATCTCTAATAGCATAAACAAAAACAATGCGCCCTTTAATCCCATCATAGTTGTTCAATAGTATATTCAATTCTCGTAGGTGAATAAAAATAGATGGATCTTCTAAGCGATCTAAATCCTCAAAAAATACAATTCTGTACTTTGTCTCTTCAAAGAAATATACAATTTCATCCATATTTTTATTAAATACAGTTTCCGCTGCTGTTTCAGAATTTTTCAAAACGGTCTCTGCTGGCAATTTTACTTCATTTACTTTAAAGCGAAACAACACCAAACGATATGTTCGAGCGATAATTGCCAATATTCCCACACAAAAAGCAAGGAAAATACTATTCGAAACCATTCCTTTTAATCCAAATTTTCCCCCTGCCACTTCTATTTTTTTGATTATCATTTGAAAAATATCTGGAAAAAATATAAATTCTACTATTCCAAAGACAAAAAATATCAAAACCAAATATCCCCAGACACGTTTCCAATTAATTTTGTGTAGTTTTCGATATCTGCTCTGCGGGATCTTTTTATAATTGACTTTATAAAATAATTGCTTCAAAATTCCTAATTCTATTTCATCTTGTTCCAATGAAATTTTCTTAGGATTCCCATTTTTATCTGTTTTATTTTCAACAAAAGTTGCCATTGAAACACGAAGAGCTTTCCTTCTAGTAATTCTGTGTTTTTTTAAATATGTATCAATGATACTACTCTTGCCCGCACCATATGGGCCTGCCAGTGCAATATTTTTAACTTTCTCTTTCTTTATCGCCCAATGTAATGCCTTTAAATATTCAGCTCCATTTTCAATATCATCAATAGGCGCCAAATCTGTAAATTCATTTTTCTTTTTCTCTTGTATTCTTTTATTTATTACTTCACGAATTCTCTCCAAAAGCACTATCGTAGAAATCCCTCCCTCAAATTTAACTCGTAACACTATTGTATCATGAAATATATAAATAACAAAATGAAAAAGTCTTAAGACATTTGACAGCAACCGTCAGGGCATGAACATCTACAAATTATCCGACCATCTATTCCTTGTTTCTCTACGATATCGTAGCTCAAGTCAAGCAGATCTAAAACTTTCGAATCATTGACAATCTATATTCTTATCGGATATAAACCAGTTCTTTTTCTTTCCATCTATATTATTTTTACTATATTAACCATTCAATATTCCCCACTACATACACATATTTTTTCATTATCTGTGCATACAGTACCTATATTCTATCCCATATCAACTGTATACACTCTATATACTAGCTATCTTATTACACCAGTTTACATCCAGAATTAATATTTCAGGCTTATGTAGTAATGCCCTTGCTATATCAATCCTTCTTCTCTGTCCTCCGGACAATTTACCAACAGGTCTGTTTATATAATCTTCAAATCCAAGCAGTTCTGTAAGCTCCTGAAGTCTCACCTCAAATTTCATTCCTGTGATTCCATAGAGCGCAGCCCGGCTTTTTAGGTTTTCTCTTACAGTAAGTGGTTTATCCAGCACGCTGTCCTGAAATACAATTCCAAGTTTCCTACCCAGCTCATTTCCCAGCTTTTCTGCGGCTGTTCCATCAATCTCCACACTTCCACTATCCTTGCCAAGCTGACCGCAGATAATAGAAATTGTTGTACTCTTTCCTGCACCATTAACTCCTAAAAATGCAAAGAGTTCTCCTCTTTTAACCCTGAAATTCAGATCGTTAACAGCTTTTACATCACCAAAGCTCTTGTTCAGGTGACTTATTTTAATGATATCTGTTTCCATTTTGTTCTCCCTTTTTTAATCTGCTCTGAACAGTTACTACTATTTATAATAGTAGCATCAACATAATAAAGTCTTTTTGTATTTGTTTTTGTTATATCGTATATTTCTCTATATGTCTATATGAGTAGCACCAATATGCATAATATATAAACTAAGATGCATAAAAATGAAAAAAGACGCAGGATTTTTTGTCCCACGCCCTCACTACTATCTGGCTTTATCTTCTCTTACCTTTAATGCATCAAATCTTATTCCCCTAATCCTTGTAAAAATTCAATAGCTTCATATACATTTGAAAATGTAACGCTCTTCGTATTTAACCACTGATTTCTTATATCCGTATCCTCTAAACCTGGTAGACCATCTGGCACCAAAGCTTTCAATGTCTTTTTGGAATTGTCTATAGCAACTGTATAATTTACAGCTATTTTCTCTGTTGATACATAATCCCCTTTCGCATAAGTAGGAATGAGCTTTTTTACTTCATTAATAACTTTTTCCTTATCAGGCACAGTGATAAGTTTTGGCGTATAATATTTGTAATGTAACATAAACCAATATTCGATACATCCACTCGTCATTAGCAATCTTACTCGTATTCCTTGTTTTTTTCTTAACTTGCGAAGTTTCTTTATAATTGCAAGTCTGTCATTCCATTTAGGAATATCCTTTTCTTCCACATCATAAAAAAACCATATTTCATCCGTTACATCTATACTATTTTTGTATTTTGGAGACTTTGAAAATTTTGCTTCTGCCTCTTCAAACAAACCTGTGTCAGGTGGTCTTTTTAAAACCGCAACATCTGAAAAAATTTTCTTCAAATAATCGGTATATACCTGTTCACTTTCTCCCTCACAAAACACATAGATCAGCGGCTTGGCTGTTTTTACTTTACGAGCCATTATTCCACCTCCTCTATTTCAACATCAGGAGTCGCACCATATTTACCAAGCAAATATCCTTTTCTAATATTATCTGTAGTTCTAGTGCTAAATTCACTGATACTATATAGTTCTGATGCTCCATCTTCTCTATTCTTATCTGCAAAATATAGCTGATCCTTACGAAGAATTTCCATGTTCATAAGTTCTGTATTATGCGTCGTAAAGATTAGTTGTGCCCCATTAGGATTTGACTGTTTGCTTTGAAATTTTGCCACAACAAAATCCACCAACATTGGATGAAGTTCTTTTTCTATTTCGTCGATAACAAGAATACCCCCTTTGCTAAGTACAGATTCAATAGCTGGCGCAATAGACATAAGTTTTCTAGTTCCATCGGATTCATCTGACAACTCTAATGGATACAATACCGTTTTTCCATCAGCATTGATTCCCTGATGCTTTGATGTTGCTTTTACTTCATTCATCTTAAGTCTAGTTTCTGAATTATTCGATGTTTCTGACAAAATATGCATAAATTGAGTTAAAGCTGCTTTTACTCCTTCAGGCATATTCTCCGGAAAGCTCAAATCATCTTTAATTTCCTTACTGTCAATTTCAAATTGCATACTTTCAATACCAAAGTCTGCTGCTTTTGCGTAATCTGAAATTGCCTGCAGCATATTAGTATTATTTGAATAATCTAATAATTGTTTTGGAATGTCTGAATAATCTCTCGAAAAATAAAGAAGTTCTCTAAACCATTTCATTGCATTTACGCAAGCTGTATCATTCATGGTACATGCTATTGAAAAGAATAACTGGTTTTGCGCAACTGCTTCACTAATTAACTTTCTTTTTGCTTTCTCTTCTGTAAAATTAAATGATTGATTTTCTCGATTAAAAACTAGAGCTCTTTGTCCTTTTGGTGAATGATATAAAGATTCTTTATACACTCTTTCCTTGGTTGCAGTAAAAGAATACCAGTACTTGATTCCATCCAATGTATAGATAAATTCAAATTCTGTTGGTTCATCTGTAGAATAATCATTTAATGCGAATGGAATCACAGGAATTTTCGCGTTTTCATGCTGTGTACGCTGCGCATTTTTGATAAATTGTACTGCTAGCCAAAATGCACGAATCACATTACTCTTTCCACCACCATTTTTTCCATATATTGCAACGCTCGGTAGTAAATTCAACGATCCATAAGAAATTAAACTGTTCTTAAACATTCCCAAGCCAGTTGCCTCCATGGATAGTGTCGCCTCATCACGAAACGATCTATAATTTTTGAATTTAAACTCTATTAGCATAATTTCACCTCCAAACTCATTCACTATTATTATATGTACATTATATCGTAAATTCAATCATTTTTATCATTTTTTTTGATATTTTATTTCCAATTTCAATTCTGCAAAATCTCCAGGACCTCTTGCTGCATCCGTACCAATTTATCGGTTTCGGGATATGATGTCTGAAAAACCACCAGCATCAAGGTTCTATATGTACAAATAAAAAATCCCTTTGAGAAAAGGATTTCTCCTCTCTCAAAGGGCGGTTAAACTTTCACTTAAAAATATCTTTTTTTATAACTAAGCTGCATATCAATTATCTGACATCTTTAATTCTTCGTCTTGATACAACAGTTGCACCCGCTGCCATGGCAAGTAATGCAGCTAATGAATATACTGCCATGTTGTCTGCATCGCCTGTCTTGACATCTGATACAGATGTATCTGCTGTACCTGCATCTGATGTACCAGCACCATTTGTATCATCTGTTCCTTCTGAAGCTGTACCTGCGTCAACCTTTACTAATGCGTTGATTGCTTTTGTAAGATGCTCTGTTGCCTCATCAACATCTGCCTGATATTCTGCTACTGCAAGTGCATCAACTGCTTCATCATACTCAAGCTTCATAGCTGCCCAAGATTCGGCTGTGTAATCCGCTTCGTTAAGTGCATCTGCTGCTGCAATAGCTGCTGAAAGCTTAGACCTATCACTTACAGGTGCTTTAACCTTAACGATATTAGCATCAGTTGCTTCAAAATCAATTGTAGTATCAGTATATCCT
>ERZ838516.4374-NODE-4374-length-11011-cov-3.606517_pt1 | contig 11011 bp, 8 predicted proteins | sample MGYA00519910_ERZ838516 | MGnify/ENA primary metagenome ERZ838516 (study PRJEB31850, sample SAMEA3708837) | human gut metagenome | biome: human gut; feature: human-associated habitat; material: faeces | place: China | collected 2014 ... | reverse complement strand
ATATTGCCTCAGCCGGTATTTAATCTCTGAATTGGATTATGCCCTACAGGCGGATTATGAGTTGGTTTAATAGCAATAAAAATGCATCGGGACAAGTAATTAACTGTTAAGTATAAATGGAGTATAGCAGGGGGATTAATTTTGAAAGAATATGACATAAACATCAACGGTCTTAATATACACATAACTAAGAAGAAAATTAAAAATATTAATCTATACATAAAGACACCGGATGGAAAGGTGGTTGTAACCGCACCTATGAGAGTTTCTGACGAGTATATTAAGAGTTTTATTCTAAGAAAATGGGATTGGATTATAAAGCATCGTGAAAGAGTAATAAAATCAGTGCAACAGTTATATGGTAATTCATATAAAGATAATATAGATGGTGCTGATAAAGAAACCAGCAGTCAGAAAGAAATAAACAGTCAGAATAAAATTATAATAAGTGATGAAGAGTTACAGCTTCTAAAAGATAAGATACGGGAATATGCCAATAAGTGGGAACCGGTAATAGGAGTTAAATGTGAATGCTTTACAATAAGGATGATGAAGACACGCTGGGGGAGCTGTTCGGTTAATAAACATACAATAAGGATTAATTCTTTATTAGTAAAAAAGCCTGAAAAGTGTCTGGAGCTTGTAATTGTGCATGAACTGGTACATATGCTTGAACCTAGGCATAATAAGGTATTTAAAGATTATATGACAAGATTTCTTCCTGACTGGAAACAGACAGAAAAGCTGTTAAAAGAAAGCTGATTTTTTAATAATGTAAAGTTAATTCTTGACATACACTTCATAGAACGATAATATAGTAATTAATACTACATGATATTGTAAAAGATACAACTTAGTAATATGTACTTGTATAGCATTAATAATTTCTAGAATGGACGGCAGAAATATATGTGAATAACAGTTGTAGATTTTTGTATTCAATATCATTTTTAAAAATAAATTCTGATATCTGATAAATATCTGACAGAAAGGCTGGATGAGATTATGAAATGGGCAGTGGTTACTGATTCTTCAAGTGATATGGCGGGCTTGAAGGAGCAGATAAAGGAAGAAACTAACGGACATATTTTATTTGATACGGTTGCATTAAAGATAGAAGCAGGAGATGTTGAATTTATAGATGATGAGAATCTGGATACTGAGAATATGGTAGACTATTTGAAATCATATCAGGGAAAGACAGGAAGTGCTTCACCGAGTCCACAGGAGTGGTATGATATATTCGAACAGGCTGATATGTGTATTGCAATAACTATAACAGGAGCTATGTCGGGAAGCTATAGAAGTGCATGTGCAGCTAAGGACATGATAGCAGAGGATTATCCTGACAAAAAGATATATGTGATGGATTCTATGTCAACAGGACCGGAGCTTATGCTGCTTACAAGACGGGCCATAACATATGCCATGGAAGATATAGATTTTGATACCATGGTAAAGCGAATGAATAATTATAAGAAAATGACACATCTTTATTTTGTACTTGAGACTATGGATAATCTTATTAAGAATGGAAGAGTTAATAAGTTTGAAGCCGGAGTGGCATCAATGCTTGGTATAAAGGTGATGGGCCGTGCAAGCAGCGAAGGAACACTTGAAGTAGTTAAAAAGTCACGAGGTAAGACTAAGGTATATGATAAGCTTATAGAAGATATGCTCGAATATGGATATATTGGTGGCAATGTAATTATAAGCCATTGTCATAATGAAGCCATGGCAGGATATCTTAAGCTTAAGATTATTGAAAAATATCCCGAAAGCCATGTGACAATTGTAAATACAGGAGGTTTATGCAGCTTCTATGCACAGGAAAGAGGTGTGCTTGTAGGATATGAGAGAATTGAAGCCTAGTGCTGTATCCATGATACAGTAAGTGTGCATCAGAGTGGTTAAAAAATAACTGCCGCATTAAGAATTAATAATATACAGCTATAGATAAATATACTGTATAATAATTCTTATTGCGGCAGTTATTTTGTATGACCTGTGCTTATTTATGGCTGTTAAGGTAATCCTTAATAGCTTTAAAGCTTTCTTTACTTATTACATGCTCCATACGGCAGGCATCTTCATTGGCAATATCCTTATCAACGCCAATGGAACACAGCCATGAAGATAAAAATTCATGACGTTCATATATCATCTCGGCGATTTCTTTACCGGATTCTGTAAGATATATATAACCTTCTTTTGTAACTGTTATGTGATGTTCTTCTCTTAAATGTTTCATTGCTATGCTGACACTTGATTTCTTGAAATTAAGTTCGTTAGCAATATCAACAGAACGTACTACCGGAAGCTTAGAGCTAAGTATAAGTATTGTTTCGAGATAATTCTCTGATGATTCATGTGTAGCCATATTAATCCTCATTTCCAAGTAATTATATTACAAAGCAGTAGTGTAAATAATTACAACTTTATTATTAAGAAAACCATTGCTGTTTATTAACGGATTTCTTTGTTATAAAAATGATAACCACGAGCCTTTATTGTATAAAGCTGCATTAATACATTGGTATTATAATATATAATAAAGGACTGCTTTCAAATGATTATAGCATGAAATGTTATTTTAATCAAATAAACTTTGTAAAATATGAATTATAGTGGTATTATAAATTTAATATATCCGTTCAGTGTGTTTGGAAAGAAGGTGGGAATAGAAATGACACTTCAGCAATTGCGTTATGCAGTTATGGTTTCTGACTGTAAATCAATGAATAAGGCAGCAGAGAAGCTGTTTATAACGCAGCCAAGTCTTTCAGGCACGATAAAGGACCTTGAAAAGGAAATTAATGTCAACCTGTTTATACGCTCTAACAGAGGAATTATAATTACTCCTGAAGGTGAGGAATTTTTAGGATATGCAAGACAGATGTTAGAGCATTATAAGCTGATTGAAGACAGATTTGTTAATAGCAGTATTTCAAAGAAGAAGTTTAGCGTATCAATGCAGCATTATACATTTGCTGTGGAAGCATTTATAAAAATAGCAAAAAAATATGGAATGGACGAATATGAATTTGCCATACATGAGACAAGAACGAGAGATGTAATAGATAACGTTAAGAATCTGATAAGTGAGATTGGGATAATATATGTTAATGACTTTAATTGTAAAGTTATTTTTAAGATTTTAAAGGAAAATGGACTTGAATTTAATAAGCTTTTTGATTGTGGAATATATGTATATATGAGCAGGTCTAATCCAATGGCTGCAAAGACGGTCATTAATATGGAGGATTTGCAGAATTATCCGTGTCTGTCCTTTGAACAGGGTGATAGTAATTCGTTTTATTATGCAGAAGAGGTGCTTAGTACTTATGATTATAAGAAGATTATCAAGGCGGATGACAGGGCAACGCTTCTTAATCTGATGGTTGGTATGGATGGTTTTACACTTTGCAGTGGCCTCATCTGTGAGGAGCTTAATGGACAGGATTATATTGCAATACCGCTTAATACTGATGAGACTATGACTATAGGATATATTAAACAGAAAAATATTCCACTTAGTATGCTTGGTAATGCATATATAGAAGAACTGGAACATTACAGACAGAATATATTAAAGGGTTGTGAATTATAGTAATACGTCCGGTGTAAGTTAATGTTGTTGTAAAGCAGAAAATGGAGGTTTGTATGAGCGTAATTAATGAAAAATGGTATGACGAAGCAGTATTTTATCACATTTATCCTTTGGGACTTACAGGTGCTCCTAAGGAAAATAAAGATGGCGTGGTAGTACACAGGTTAGAAAAGCTTAAAGCTTGGATTCCACATCTTAAAAAGCTGGGAATAAATGCAATATATATAGGACCTTTATTTGAGTCTTCAACACATGGATATGATACTAAGGATTATAGGAGAGTTGATTCAAGACTTGGTGATAATAATGATTTTAAGGAATTTGTAGAGCTTGCACACGACAATGGAATAAAGGTTGTGGTAGATGGTGTATTTAATCATACCGGAAGAGAGTTTTTTGCATTTCAGGATATATTAAAGAACCGTTCAGCTTCACCGTATTGCAGCTGGTATAAGAATATAAGCTTTGACTGGAGTTCACCGTACAATGATGGTGTTGGTTATGAAGCGTGGAGAGGCTGTTATGAGCTTGTCAATCTTAATCCGTGGGAACCTGCTGTAAGAGAATATATATTTGATACCATTGATATGTGGATTGATGAATTTGATATTGATGGTATAAGACTTGACTGTGCTGACTGTCTGGAAGACTTTTTTATTGAAGAGATGAGAAGAAGAGCTGATGCACACAAGAAGGATTTCTGGCTTATGGGGGAAGTTATCCACGGTAATTATGGCAGCTATATATCGGATAATAAGCTTAACAGTGTTACGGATTACCAGCTTCATAAGGGCTTGTATTCAGGTCACAATGACCATAATTACTTTGAAATCGCACATACAATAAGATATCTTTTTGGAATAGGCGGACAGTGTCCGGGAACACATCTTTATTCATTTGCTGATAATCATGATGTTGACAGGCTTGCAAGTAAGGTTAATATAGCCGGACATATGAAGCTTATATATACTCTTATATACACACTTCCCGGTATACCATCTATATACTATGGATCCGAATGGGGAATACAGGGTAAAAAAGAGGGGGCAAGTGATGATGCATTAAGACCGGAGCTGGATGTGGATTATATGTCTTCTAATAATCAGTGTGCATGGCTTACAGAGTGGATAACACAGTTAGGTAAAATTCATAAATTATATGCAAAGTGTCTGGCATATGGCGTGTATGATGAGTTGGTTCTTACTAACAGACAGTTTGCATATGCAAGATGGACTGATGAAGAAGGCATAATAACAGCAGTTAATAATGATGAAAATGAAGCGCAGATATGGATTCCAATAAGGCAGGCTCAGGGTGTTGACATGTCAGCATTATTAATGGATGAGGTATATGATGTTATAACAGGTGAGAAGATTAAGCTTGAAAATAACCATATATATGCAAATTTACAGCCTGATGAGAGTAAGATCTATGTAATAGGAAGAAAATCACCGGATATTGTAAATACATCTGAAAATAATATTGAAGCCGTATGTGGCTATGAAAATAACAGTCTTCATAATGACAGGGATGTGGCTATAAATACAAAGTCTGATAACAATGTTTATGATAGTTTGGATGTAACCGGGAATATAAGCAATACTGATAATACAGATAAAGATACTTTGGAATATATAAAATATTCTATAGATAATAAGCTTGTTGAAACGGATAATGATTCGGATATGGCACATTCCGGTTATATGAGAAGAAGTGACAGGCAGGTCACAGATATAGAAAAGATTATGGAGGTGCTTGATTCATGTACTGTGTGTCATGTGGCCATGTCACAGGATGATTTCCCATATGTGATTCCATTATCTTATGGATATGAGATAGAAGATGACAGAATTGTACTTTATTTCCATAGTGCCATGACCGGGAAAAAACTTAATATATTAAGGCAGAATCATAATATAGCCTTTGAGATAAGCCATGAAAAAGAGATTATATATGACAATGATAATCCATGCGCATCAGGCTGTCTGTATGAAAGCATTATAGGCTTTGGCAGTATGGAATTTGTAGAAGAGCCGCATGAGAAGAAACATGGATTATCACTTCTTATGAAGCGCCAGACAGGTCAGAATGTAACATTTACGGATGAACAGATTAAAAATGTGGAGGTTTTAAAGGTAGCTGCGACAGACTATACATGTAAGGCAAGATACAGATAATAATTCATATTATTTAATAAGATGTTTATAAATTCAATATTTTTATAATATTTTTTTCAAAAAATTATATTTACAATTAAATATGGTAATGTTAATATATGACGAAGTAAATAGTTTACGGTGTTAAATATTTACTTCGTTATATTTTTGCGGTATAAGCCGTAAGGCAGATCTTATTTATTAGGGATGCGCTATATTTAATTAAAAGAAAGGAAGGTTTTGATGAATAAGCAGTGTGAAAAGTTATTCAATGCCGCAATGCAGTTTAGAAAGCTGCATTTAAAAGGCACATTGTTTAATATTAGCCATTCTGAATATTGCACATTAAAGACTATTAATATTTGTGCAAAGGAATGTAAAAAGAAAAATGAACAGGTCAAGGTATCAATGCTGTCTGAAAGGATGCATATGAATAATACGGCTGTATCAAGAAGTCTTAAAGCATTAGAATCACAGGAGCTTATTGAAAGAAATGTCAGCACAAAAGATAGAAGGGTTACATATGTAAGCCTTACAGATAAGGGTCAGAAACTGATTCATAAAATAGAAAAGGCGGTTGAAAAGTATCAGGAAGATGTTTTTAGTCAGATTGATACACAGCAGGTTGATATGATAGTTGATTTTTTAAATGAGCTTTACGAAATATCCAGAAAGGAATTAGAAAAGAGGAAAGATGAAAAGAATATTTAAAAGTATACTTCCTTATTGGAAATCAGTAATATTGATTTTTGTATTTTTACTTTTGCAGGCATATTGTGATTTATCACTGCCACAGTATACATCTAATATTATTGATACAGGTATCCAGAATGGCGGTATAGAGCATGCAATGCCTGAGCTTATAACATCTGATGAATTTGAAAAAGCAGTTGTATTTATGTCAGATGATGAAGAAAAGCATTTCAGAAGCGTATACGAAAAGGAAGATGATAATTACAGATTAAAAGTTACTAAAAATAATGAGCTTGATAAGCTGGATGATGAATTTTCAATGGCATTTATTATGAATAACCAGATGTCAGCAGTTGAAGAGAGCCAGTTTAAACAGCAGATGGCATCATTTATGGGTGTCGATGAGCAGATTGTTAATAATATGACAACACAGCAGCTTGCAGCACAGTTAGGAATCCAGCTTGAGACGTTTACAAGACAGCAGGAAGATTCAGATGGTAATATGACTGATGTTACCTGTGTCGATATGAGAACCATATTTGAGGCAATGGTTACATCAGGTAAAATGACTAAAGATAATATTATTTCAATAAGGAATGATATGGAAGATAAATTTTCAAGTGTAGGAAGTACTATGCTTAAGTCTATGGGCGTTGCTTATGCAAAGAGCATGGACAGTAAAGCGGGTCTTGATATGGATAAGATACAGTCATCATATCTGTTAAGTTCAGGACTTAAGATGATAGCCATGGCATTATTTATGGCGGCTGCAACTGTAATAGTAGGACTTATTGCTTCAAGAATAGGTGCCGGTATCGGTCGTGATTTAAGAAGCAGTGTCTATGGCAGGGTTATGAAGTTTTCAAATGCGGAGATGGATAAATTCTCTACAGCTTCACTTATAACAAGAACAACTAATGATATCCAGCAGATACAGATGGTTATTGTTATGATGTTAAGAATGATTTTATATGCGCCAATTCTTGGTATCGGTGGTATTGTAAAGGTATTTAATACAGGTGCAGGCATGGAATGGATTATCGGCCTTGCAGTGCTTATAATACTTGGAATTGTAATGATTCTTATGGTTGTTGCGATGCCTAAGTTTAAACTTATGCAAAAGCTTGTCGATGCTGTAAACCTTGTATCAAGAGAGATACTTACAGGTCTTTCAGTTATAAGGGCATTCAGAAGAGAAGAAAAAGAAGAACAGCGTTTTGATGAGGCTAACAAAAAGCTTACAAAGACAACACTTTTTACAAACAGAGTAATGACATTTATGATGCCACTTATGACGTTTATAATGTATGGCATTACAGTACTTATAGTATGGGTTGCCTCTAATAAGATAGATGATGGTACATTACAGGTTGGTGCAATGACAGCATTTATAACATATACAATGCAGATAGTTATGTCATTCCTTATGCTTACAATGATGTCAATTATGCTCCCTCGTTCTGCGGTTGCAGCAGACAGAATTGATGAAGTTTTAAAGACAGAAAGTTCTATTAAGGACACTGATTCACCTGAAAAGCTTGAAAACGTTAAGGGTGTGTTAGAATTTAATGATGTAAGCTTTAAATATCCGGGTTCCGATGAAAATGCAATTGCAGATATAAGCTTTAAAGCAGAGCCGGGTAAGACAACAGCAATTATAGGAAGTACAGGCTGTGGTAAGTCAACGCTCGTTAATCTTATACCGAGATTATATGATGTCACACAGGGAAGCATTACACTTGACGGACATGATATAAGAAATATTACAATGAAAGATTTAAGAGAGGAACTTGGATATGTTCCACAGAAGGGAATATTATTCTCTGGTAATATTGCATCTAACTTAAGATTTGGTAAAGAAGATGCTACAGATGAACAGATTGAAGAGGCTGCACAGATTGCACAGGCTACAGAATTTATTGAGAGCAAAAATGCAAGATATGAAACACCTATTGCACAGGGCGGAACTAATGTATCAGGTGGTCAGAAACAGAGACTTTCAATAGCAAGGGCAATAGCTAAGAACCCTAAGATATATATATTTGATGACAGTTTTTCGGCACTTGACCTTAAGACAGATGCTGCGTTAAGAAAAGCACTTGCATCTAAAGTAGGTGACAGCACGGTTATTATAGTAGCACAAAGAATAAGTACAATTCTTCATGCAGAACAGATTCTTGTTATGGATGAAGGAAGAATTGTTGGAAGAGGAACTCATAGTGAACTGCTTGAGAACTGTGAAGTATACAGACAGATTGCAAAATCACAGTTATCAGAAAAGGAACTTGGAATTGACAGAAAGGAGGATTTATAATGGAAAATAAAGAAGAACAGTTTAAGACTCCTCCAAGAAGAAGAGGACCTATGGGAAGAGGACCGATGGGTTCTGGAGAAAAGGCTAAGGATTTCAAGGGTTCTATTGGAAAACTTATAAAATATATAGGCAATTATAAATTCGCAGTAATAGTTGTAATGATATTTGCTGCGTCTGCGACAGTATTTAATGTAATAGGACCTAAGATATTGGGTAAAGCAACAACGGCACTTTCAGAAGGTCTTATGCGTAAGATTCAGGGCGTAGGCGGAATGGATTTTGATTATATCGGAAAAATCCTCTTACTAGTTCTTGGTTTATATCTTATTGCAGTAATATTCAGTTTTATGCAGGGCTGGATAATGACAGGAATTACACAAAAGATATGCTACAGATTAAGAAAAGAAATATCTGAAAAGATAAACCGTATGCCGATGAAGTATTTTGAAAGCCGTACTTATGGTGAAGTTTTATCAAGAATAACTAATGATGTAGATACACTTGGAATGGGGCTTAACCAGAGTATAACAACAATTATTACCTCAGTTGCAACAATTATTGGTGTAACGGTTATGATGCTTAGTATATCACCGCTTATGACACTTATTGCGATAGTTATATTACCGGTATCTATGTGGCTTATATCATTTGTTGTAAAAAGGTCACAGAAGTACTTTAAGACACAGCAGGAATACTTAGGACATATCAATGGACAGATTGAAGAAAATTATGCAGGTCATCTTGTGGTACAGTCATTTAACAAAGAAGAATCAATGATTAAAAATTTCAATGAAGTTAATGACACATTGTATTCTTCAGCATGGAAGTCACAGTTCTTTTCAGGAATGATGATGCCTATTATGACATTTGTAGGTAACTTAGGATATGCAGGAGTGGCTCTTTCTGGTGGTTTTCTTGCAATAAATGGCGTAATTACTGTAGGTGATATTCAGGCATTTATACAGTATGTTAAGAATTTCACACAGCCAATAGCACAGATTGCACAGGTTATAACACAGGTTCAGTCTATGGCTGCTGCATCCGAGAGGGTCTTTGAATTCCTTGAAGAAGAGGAGGAAGACCAGTTTGCAGCTAATCCGGTTCATCTTGATAAGATTGAGGGTTATGTTGATTTTGAAGATGTTAATTTTGGATATAAGAAAGACCAGACAATTATCAATGACTTTACTGCACATGTAAAGCCGGGGCAGAAGATTGCCATTGTTGGTCCTACCGGTGCAGGAAAGACTACCATGGTTAAGCTTCTTATGAGATTCTATGATGTAAACAGCGGCTGTATCAAGGTTGATGGTCATGATATAAGAGACTTTAACAGACGTGAATTAAGAGATGCATTTGGAATGGTGCTTCAGGATACCTGGCTGTATAAGGATACTATTATGGAAAATATCAGATACGGCCGGCTGGATGCAACTGACGAAGAGGTTATTGCAGCAGCCAAAGCAGCACATGCACATCACTTTATTGAGACTCTTCCGGGTGGCTATAATATGGAATTAAATGAAGATGCAAGCAATGTATCACAGGGACAGAAGCAGCTTCTTACAATTGCAAGAGCTATTCTTGCTGATAACAGGATTCTTATTCTTGATGAGGCTACTTCATCAGTAGATACACGTACGGAGCTTCAGATTCAGAAGGCAATGGATAACCTTATGGAGGGTAGAACCAGCTTTGTAATTGCTCACAGACTTTCAACTATTAAAAATGCTGATTGTATCCTTGTTATGAAAGATGGAGATATCATTGAACAGGGTAATCATGAAGAACTTATGAAGAAAGATGGCTTCTATGCAGATCTTTATAATTCGCAGTTTGATGAGGCATCATAAAAGGTGTTTAGTTGAAAAAATAGTGTAGAAGGGCAGACGGTTGGGATTTATAGTGTTTGAAAATGATTGATAAGACCAACTAAGTCTTTATCATATGTATACTTATTGTGAAGCACTGGATAGTATCCGGTGCTTTTTTTATTCAAATTTGTTGGAGAAGGTGTTTCTATATGCTGGCTGGTGATATACGTCATTCATAAAATTTCTTAAGAAAGGCGTTTTATGAAGAAATAAATGAAAGAAAATGAAAAAATATGAAAGAATATGATTGAAAATGCTTGAAGTTAAATAGCATATGTGTTATTATACAGATAAAGAAAACAGTAATCGAAAACACAAAAACACAAAAACACAAAAACACAAAAACACAAAAACACAAAAACAC
>ERZ838516.4370-NODE-4370-length-11032-cov-2.595882_pt1 | contig 11032 bp, 8 predicted proteins | sample MGYA00519910_ERZ838516 | MGnify/ENA primary metagenome ERZ838516 (study PRJEB31850, sample SAMEA3708837) | human gut metagenome | biome: human gut; feature: human-associated habitat; material: faeces | place: China | collected 2014 ... | reverse complement strand
CTTTTGGATGTGGTGCAGCAGTTGCGACAAGCAGTATGGCAACTGAGCTTGTAAAAGGAAAAACAGTTCAGGAGGCGTTACAGGTTACAAATAAGGCAGTTATGGAAGCACTTGACGGACTTCCACCGGTAAAAGTCCACTGTTCTCTTTTAGCAGAGGAAGCTATACATGCAGCTCTCTGGGATTATGCAGAAAAGAACGGTATCAAGATAGAAGGTCTTGAAAAGCCTGTAAATGACATCAGCGAAAAGGAAGAAGCTCCGGAAGAAGAATACTAAAAGTTATTCATTGATTATTTTTTATTGCAAATTGCAGAATCAGCAGGCATATTTCTAAATCATAGTTTGTGGGTAGGAATTATAAAAATATATGGTCGTATTATGAAAGATAATGTGTTATCATTTAGTACAGATGCAGTTATCTTTTGTGATACGGCTATTGTTTATTTATGCAAAAATACAATACTTAAAACACTTAATGAAAGGATCAGATATATGAAAAAGAAAGTTGTTGTCGGAATGTCGGGTGGTGTTGATTCATCGGTGGCAGCCTATTTATTAAAAGAACAGGGATATGAAGTGATTGGAGTAACCATGCAGATATGGCAGCAGGAAGATGCCTGCACAGTAGAACATGAGGGCGGATGTTGCGGAATGTCGGCTGTGGAGGATGCGAGACGCGTGGCATCACAGCTTGATATACCATATTATGTAATGAATTTCAGAGATGATTTTCAAAAGTATGTTATAGATTATTTTGTTGATGAATATAAGAAGGGACATACGCCGAATCCATGCATAGCATGTAATAAATATGTTAAATGGCAGTCGCTTTTACAGAGGTCTATGGAAATAGGAGCAGATTATATTGCAACGGGACATTATGCAAGAATAGTTAAGCTTGACAACGGAAGATATACAATAAAAATGTCTGCAACAAAAAAGAAAGACCAGACATATGTATTGTTTAATCTCAGTCAGGAACAGCTCAGCAGAACGCTTATGCCTGTCGGAGAATACAACAAAGACCAGATAAGAGAGATAGCAGAAAAAATAGGTCTTGAGGTTGCACATAAGAGTGATAGTCAGGATATTTGCTTTGTACCGGACCATGACTATGCAGGTTTTATAGAGAGAGAGACGGGCAAAAAAAGTGTGCCGGGCAATTTTATCGATGAAAAGGGTAATGTTCTTGGAGTGCACAAGGGCATAGAGCATTATACGATAGGACAGAGAAAGGGACTGGGACTTCCTTCAACTGAACCTTATTATATAAACAAAATCTGTCCGGACACAAGGGAGATTGTACTCGGTGACGGTCAGAGTGTATTTTCGGATACAGTGTATGCGGAAAACATAAATTATATGTCGATTGAAAATATAACAGAGCCAACAAGATTTACCGGAAAGATAAGATATGCACATCAGGGCTCGCCATGTACGGTTTATCCTGAGAAGGACGGAAAGATAAAATGTGTGTTTGATGAAAAACAGAGAGCGGTGACACCGGGGCAGGCTATAGTCTTTTATGATGGGGATGTGATAGCGGCAGGAGGCTGGATAACAGCACATGAGTAAAAATGTAACAGTTCAGCCATAAAAATAAAAAAATATATATTTCCTATTGACAAAGTAGGAATAGAAGTGTATTATAATTTTTGTCAGCATATCATACTAAGGTAATATGAAATATATGACAAGTAGAATATGGAGGAGACTATATGATTTATAGGCGAATGTTTATCGACTATACGATGAAAGATAGTCGAATGTGCAGTTTTAAGTGGTGGCATGATTATTGTTGCTTTTGATTATTTATTATTTTTTGGAATAGAATAAATTTGTAAATTAAAAGCAGAATAGAGAAAAAGATAAATAGAAATTAATTTTTGGAGGACATATATATGAGTAAGAAATCAAGGGCAGATAGAAATTTTAAATTTGAAACATTACAGTTACATGTTGGTCAGGAAACAGCAGATGCAGTTACAGATGCAAGAGCAGTTCCTATTTATCAGACATCATCTTATGTATTCCACAATTCACAGCATGCGGCAGACAGATTTGGTCTTAAAGATGCGGGTAACATTTACGGAAGACTTACAAATCCTACAGAGGATGTTTTTGAAAAGAGAATCGCAGCACTTGAGGGTGGTGTGGCAGCACTTGCAGTTGGTTCAGGTGCAGCAGCAGTTACATACACTATTCAGAACCTTGCACTTGCAGGTGACCATATTGTAGCAGCAAAGAACATTTACGGTGGAACATATAATCTTCTTGCGCACACTCTTGTAGATTATAATATTGAGACAACATTTGTTGACCCGCTTGACCCTTCAGCATTTGAAGCTGCTATCAAGGACAACACAAAGGCACTTTACATTGAGGCACTTGGAAATCCAAATTCAGAAGTTACAGACATCGAAGCAATCGCAAAGATTGCACATGCACACAAGATTCCACTTGTTATCGACAGCACATTTGCAACGCCATATCTTCTTCGTCCGCTTGAATACGGTGCGGATATTGTAGTTCATTCAGCTACTAAGTTTATCGGTGGTCACGGAACTACAATCGGCGGTGTTATCATAGACGGAGGAAAATTTGACTGGAAAGCATCAGGCAAATTCCCACAGCTTACAGAGCCAAACCCAAGTTATCATGGAATCAGCTTTGCCGATGCAGCAGGTCCTGCAGCTTTTGTTACAAGAATAAGAGCTATTCTTCTTCGTGACACAGGTGCTACTATTTCACCAATCCATTCATGGATTTTCCTTCAGGGACTTGAGACACTTTCACTTCGTGTAGAGAGACATGTGGAGAATGCATTAAAGGTTATTGATTACTTAAAGAAACAGCCGCTTGTAGAGGCAATTCATCATCCATCAGTATCTGATGATCCTGAGCAGCAGCGTCTTTATAAGAAATATTTCCCTAATGGCGGCGGTTCTATATTCACATTTGAGATTAAGGGTGATGCAGAGAAAGCAAAAGAATTTATTGACAATCTTGAACTTTTCTCACTTCTTGCAAATGTTGCAGATGTTAAATCACTTGTTATTCATCCGGCATCTACAACTCATGCAGAGCTTAATGAAGAGGAACTTGCAGATCAGGGTATCAAGCCGAATACTATCAGACTTTCAATTGGAACAGAAAACATTGACGATATAATTGAAGATCTTGATGAAGCATTTAAGGCAGTTCAGTAGAAATAAATTAAATATAATATAGATATAATAGGAGGATTATTATCATGGCAAATATATATAAGGGTGCACTTGGACTTATCGGAAACACACCACTCGTAGAACTTACACATATTGAAAAGGCATTTGGTCTTGAAGCAAAAATTCTTGCAAAACTTGAGTATTTCAATCCGGCAGGAAGTGTAAAAGACAGAATTGCAAAAGAGATGATAGAAGACGCAGAGGAAAAAGGTCTTTTAAAAGAGGGTTCAACAATTATCGAGCCAACATCAGGAAATACAGGTATAGGTCTTGCAGCAATTGCAGCAGCAAAAGGATACAGAATCATTATCGTACTTCCGGAGACTATGAGTATTGAGCGTAGAAATATTATTAAGGCATACGGTGCTGAGCTTGTACTTACAGACGGAACAAAGGGAATGAAAGGTGCTATCGCAAAGGCAGAAGAACTCGCAAAAGAGATAGAGAACAGCTTTATACCCGGTCAGTTTGAAAATCCGGCAAACCCTGCAGCACACAAAAAGACAACAGGTCCTGAAATTTGGAATGATACAGACGGAAATGTAGACGCATTTGTAGCCGGTGTCGGAACAGGCGGAACTCTTACAGGAGTAGGTCAGTACCTTAAAGCAAAGAAGTCAGATGTAGAAGTAATTGCAGTAGAGCCAGAGACATCACCTGTATTGTCACAGGGATACGCAGGAGCGCATAAGATTCAGGGAATTGGTGCCGGATTTGTGCCAAAGACACTTAACACAGAAGTATATAATGAAGTTGTTCTTGTAAAGGATGATGATGCATTCAAATACAGTAAGGCAATTGCAAAAGAGGAAGGTATTCTTGTAGGAATATCATCAGGTGCAGCACTTGCAGCGGCTATTGAGTATGCTAAAAGAGCAGAGAATAAGGGTAAAAACATTGTTGTATTATTACCGGACAGCGGTGACAGATATTATTCAACATCATTATTTACAGAGTAGTTTTTTATCCGGAAAAAAGATAAACAGTTAAAAGAAAAAAAGATATTAAATCATGGAAATAGAAGTTTTCCGGGTTTAATATCTTTTTATTTTGTTGAAAAACTGAAATTATATAATTAGAAAATTTAGATGCAGTAATCACCTGAACCATCAACATGCCATTTGACAAGGTCTTCAAGAGTGATATTGTCAACAACGTCACATATTGCTGAATAAAGTTTTTCCCAGACAACATAGGTTGCACAGCTTTGTACACGCTCACACGGTTCAGCATCCTCTTCGACACATGCAACAGGAGCAAGAGAACCCTCTGTAAGACGTAATATCATACCTACCGTATACTCTTTAGGTTCCTTTTTAAGCAGATAACCACCCTGTGGACCGCGGACACTTTTTACATATCCCGCATTATTTAAAATAGAAATTATCTGTTCAAGATATTTATCTGAAATATTCTGTCTTCTGGCAGCTTCTTTTATACTAACGGGTTTTTCAGCACAATGTTGTGCAATATCAAGCATGAGTCTTAGCGCATATCTTCCTTTTGTAGAGATTTTCATGGTTGCCTCCATATTTAATATTATTTTAGTCTCATAATAGTATATAGCATAAATCATACTAATTCAATAAGGATTGTGGGAAAAGTTTATATCAATTCATGCTGTTTACATATACATGTTCTTATTCATTTTGTTTTTATATGCACAGGAAGCATTAACTGTACATAAATTGCAAATAGTATATTTATGTGGAGTTAGTGCCTCTTTTTGTGTATTTATAAAATGATGATAATACTCAGCATGATATATTTATACTAAAAAGACCGCTTTCCATATAAATATCACAGGAAAGTGAGGTTCATTTATTATGAAAGACAAAGCTTTTGAAGTTTTACAGAGAATTGGAAGAAGTTTTATGCTTCCAATCGCAATTTTGCCTGTAGCAGGTCTGTTGCTCGGGCTTGGTAGTTCGTTTACGAATGAGACAACTATTGAGATGTATAATCTCGGAAAAATTCTCGGAGATGGTACAATGTTACATGCACTGCTTGTTATTATGAATAAAGTCGGAAGTGCTGTTTTTGACAACCTGCCTCTGTTGTTTGCAGTAGGCGTTGCTATAGGAATGGCAAAGAAGGAAAAAGAAGTTTCAGCTTTATCTGCAGTTATCGCATATTTTGTTATGAACATATCCATCAGCAGTATGCTTGAGATAAATGGAAAGATTCTCGCAGATGGAAGCATATCAAAAGATGTGCTTGAGGGAACGATATCCTCTGTCTGTGGTATAAATACTTTGCAGATGGGTGTTTTTGGAGGTATTATAGTCGGACTTGGAGTTGCAGCACTTCATAACCGTTTTCATAAGATACAGCTTCCAAATTCACTGTCATTTTTTGCCGGTTCAAGATTTGTACCTATAGTTTCAACAATAGTTTATATGTTCGCAGGTATTTTGATGTACTTTATATGGCCTGTGGTACAGAATGGTATTTATGCACTTGGTGGTCTTGTTACGGGAAGCGGTTATCTTGGAACGCTTGCATTTGGTATAATAAAGAGAGCACTTATCCCGTTTGGTCTTCATCATGTATTTTACATGCCATTCTGGCAGACTGCTGTCGGTGGAACTATGGATGTTGCAGGAAATCTTGTTCAAGGTGGACAGAATATTTTCTTTGCACAGCTTGCTGATTCAGCAAATATTACACATTTTAGTGCCGATGCGACAAGATATTTTTCAGGAGAATTTATATTTATGATATTTGGACTGCCGGGTGCAGCACTTGCAATGTACCGTACTGCAAAGAATGAAAAGAAAAAACAGGCTGGAGGACTTTTGTTCTCCGCAGCACTTACATGTATGCTTACAGGTATCACAGAACCTATTGAATTTTCATTCCTCTTTGTAGCACCTATATTGTTTGGTGTACAGGTTGTGCTTGCGGGTGCAGCTTACATGATAGCCCATATATTAAATATAGCAGTAGGTCTTACTTTTTCAGGTGGACTTCTTGACCTTTTCCTTTTTGGTATACTTCAGGGAAATGACAAGACAAGCTGGCTCAGGATAATTCCTGTTGGTATAGTTTATTTTATATTGTATTATGTTATATTCTCATTCCTTATCAAAAAATTCAACCTTAAAACTCCGGGAAGAGAAGATGATGCAGGAGAAGTTAAACTTTATACAAAAGCAGATGTAAATACAAGAAAAGCAAAGGAAACTGATGCAGAAGGTGCGGCATCAGAAGATGAACTTAGCAAAGATATAACAATGGGTCTTGGTGGAAAGAAGAATATTGATACTGTTGACTGTTGTGCTACAAGACTTCGTTGTACGGTTGTAAAACCTGAACTTGTAAATGATGCCGCATTAAAGGCAACAGGAGCAAGTGGTGTTATTCATAAAGGAAACGGAGTTCAAGTTATTTACGGGCCACATGTAACTGTTATAAAGTCAAATCTTGAAGATTATCTTGAAAGTGCACCTGATATAGAATATACTGAAAACAGTGAGGATTTATCAGAAGAAACTGATAGGAAAGACGAAGATAAACAGGAAAATGAGACAAAGAAAGTTGTAAAAACAATCGTAGTGTCAAGCCCTATGGCCGGAAAAGCTGCTGACCTTTCCAACGCACCTGATGAGGGATTTGCAGGCAAAATGATGGGAGATGGAGCTGTTGTCACACCGGAAGAAACAGTTATAAAAGCACCTGAGGACGGAGAGGTCGTATTTGTATTTGATACAAAACATGCTATAGGCTTTATGACAGATTCAGGACTCAGTCTTTTGATTCATATAGGTATAGATACAGTAAAACTTGATGGAAAAGGTTTTGAAGTGTTTGTCGAAAGTGGTCAGAAAGTAAAAAAGGGAGAGCCGCTTATGAAGATAGACATTGACTTTTTAAAGAATAATGCACCATCGCTTGTTTCACCTGTTTTATGCACTGAACTTGAAGATAACCAGGAAGTTCGTCTCTTGAAAGATGGAGATATAAAGGCCGGAGAGGAACTTTTTGCGGTTGACTTTTATGAGTAAAGTAGATAGAAATAGTATATCTGTTTGATTATATCTGGCTCAAGGTATCGGGAAATTTCTAATGTATCGGTATCTTGGGCTGATAATTGTTAAATAATATACATCTGTCGTGTTACAAGCGGTGAATTAGAAATAGCGTATGATTAAAAAGGAGAGACATAATATGATATTTGGATTGATTTTAGCCGGTGGTATCGGAAGCAGAATGGGTGCAGATATGCCAAAGCAGTATCTTGAAATTGGTGGCAAACCCATAATTGTACATACATTGGAGCATTTTTTGGAGTATGAAAATTTTGAAAAGATAATAGTTCTTTGTCCAAAAGAGTGGATTGGATATACAAAAGATATTATCAGGGATAAATGCAGTGAAAACAAAGCGACAGACATAGAAATTATTGCAGGTGGAGACAGCCGCAATGAAACTATAATGAATGGTATAGCATATATTGAAAAAAATTATGGAATTGATGATGAAACAATAATAGTGACGCATGATGCCGCAAGACCGTTCATAAATAAAAGGATATTGTCGGAAAATATTGAAAAGGCGGTAAAGTACGGTGCTGTAACAACAGCCGTTTCTGCCGTTGACACTATTTTAAAGTGTGATGACGGTATTATAAATGATATACCTGACAGGAGTAATATGTACCAGTGCCAGACACCTCAGACATTTCATGCAAAACAGCTTAAAGAACTTTATCTTAAACTTACTGATAAGGAGCGTGAAATACTTACGGATGCATCAAAAATCTTGGTTCTCTCCGGCAAAAAAGTTGCCATAGTAAACGGTGAGAGAACCAATATAAAAATTACTTATAAAGAAGATATGATTTTTGCCGAATCAATTTTAAAATCTATGATTAGCTGAATTATCTTTACACCATTCTTCGCAGGCAGATATATTCCATTCGTCAGAGTGGAATGTATCCCAAGCATTGTCTATCCCATCTGATAATAACAGGCTGTGATATTCTTTTTCGGCTTTGTCATACTCATCAGCAGAGATGTTTAATTTTCCATTATTGTCAAAGTAAAGTGAATTATATGTTCCGTCAGGATTGTAGACAAGCCTTCTTGCTTCAGTGTACATTGCATCTCCGAAAGAGAAAAATCTGTATTTCATTTCAACAGCTTCTTTATATGCAGACATTATGTTATCACGTCCGGTAAGTGCAGAAACAAGCATGAGCAGTGTAGACTCAGGAAGATGGAAATTTGTTATAAGTCCGTCTAAAACCCTGAAGCGGTATCCTGGATAGATAAATATGCTTGTATCTCCTTCGCCGGCTTGTACTATGCCGTTTCTGTCAGATGCAGATTCGATTGTACGACAGCTTGTAGTGCCGACGCAGATTATTCTCCCACCGTTTTTCTTTGTATCGTTTATGGTAGCGGCTGCTTCTTTTGAAACCTGATAAAATTCGGTATGCATATGATGCTTTGAGACATCATCAACTTTTACGGGTCTGAATGTTCCAAGTCCCACATGAAGTGTAACTCTTGCTATGTTTACTCCACTTTTTTCTATGTCGTCAAGAAGTTTTTCAGTGAAGTGCAGGCCAGCCGTAGGTGCGGCAGCAGAGCCTTCATATTTGGCATATACTGTCTGGTACATGTTTTTGTCTTTTAATTCATGTGTTATATATGGCGGAAGCGGCATCTGACCGAGTTTATCAAGGATTTCTTCAAATATTCCGTCGAATTCAAACTTCACAAGACGGTTTCCTTCTTCGATTATGTCTACTACCTCAGCTTTCAATATCCCACCGCCGAATACTATTCTTGAACCGATGCGTGCTTTTTTTCCGGGTTTTACAAGTGTTTCCCAGATATCGTTTTCTTTTCTTTTTAGGAGAAGTATTTCAACCTTGCCGCCGGTATTTTCTCTCTCACCTATAAGTCTTGCAGGAATAACTTTTGTGTTATTTATGACAAGACAGTCTCCGGGATTCAGATAATCGCCTATATGGTGGAAATCCGTATGTGTTCGTTTTTCTGTTACTTTGTCTATAACAAGCAGTTTTGAAGCTGCTCTGTCTGAAAGAGGATCCTGTGCAATAAGTTCCTCTGGCAAATCATAAGCAAAATCAGCAGTTTTCATTTGTTACCTCCGTTTATTATTTTTTAATCTAATAACATATGATAACACTGAACAAAACATTTGCAAAGAGTAAATTATAAAGGTATAATCTATTTTAACTAAGATGATAAGTGAGGTAACTGCATGAGTAAAAAAATGTTATTTATCTATAATCCGATGGCAGGAAAAGAACAAATTAAAAATAAATTATCAGAGATAATTCAAATCTTTTGCAAGGAAGGATTTGAGGTTACTATTTTTGCGACAAGAGGCAGAGAGGATGCTACAAAAGTTATCGAGAAAAAAGGTGAAAAGTATGATTATGTAGTATGCTCAGGCGGAGACGGAACGATGAATGAGGTTGCAACAGGTCTTATGAAACTTGAAAAAAGACCTATATGCGGATATATTCCGGCAGGAACGGTAAATGATTTTGCAGCGAGTCTCAAAATTCCAAGAGTTATGAAGAATGCAGCAGCTCTGATTACGGACGGTGATGTTTTCAAATGTGACATGGGAAAATTCAATGACAGATATTTCACATATGTTGCCGGTTTTGGTGCATTTACGGAGGTGTCATATCAGACGCCACAGGAGTGGAAGAACGCACTTGGAAAAGCAGCGTATTTTATTGAAGCACTGAAGCATATTGCGGATATAAAACCTCATCATATGAAGATAGAGTATGATGACGGTGTTATCGAGGGAGAATTTATATTAGGTCTTATAAGCAATTCTGTTTCTGTGGCAGGTTACAAATATTATGAAAAGAAAAATATAAAAATGGATGATGGACTTTTTGAAGCTCTGCTTATCAAGAGCCTTAAAAATCCCATTGAATTGCAGCAGGTATTGAATGCACTTTTATCTAAACAGCTTGATGCGGATAATATGTGTTATTTAAGCAGCAGTTTTTTACATATTATAAGTGATGATGATGTACAATGGACTCTTGACGGTGAGGACGGCGGCTTCTGCAATGATGCGTATATGCAGAATATTAAAGAGTCACTTCCGATAATCTGCGACAGGAGAGCACTTGCAAGTGTTTCATCAAAGAGGACGGTAGAATAATGGCAGTTAAAAAACTTTATTTTGCGCCTATGGAAGGTGTTGCAGGGTACATATTCAGAAATATTTATGCTGATTTTTTTGATGATGCGGATAAGTTTTTTTCGCCGTTTGTAGTCACAAGACCGTCCGGAATAATGAAAAATAAGGAACTCAGGGATATACTTCCGGAAAATAATGAAAAACTTTTTTTAGTTCCTCAGATTCTTGCAAACAATGCAGATGGTTTTATAAATGCATCAAAACAGATGCGGGAACTTGGCTATGATGAGGTAAATTTAAATCTTGGCTGTCCATCTGGTACAGTAGTTTCCAAAAAAAGGGGAGCAGGATTTTTGAAATATCCCGATGAGCTTGACAAATTTCTTGACAGAATTTACAGCGAATGCGACATAAAGATTTCTGTTAAAACCAGAATTGGATTTGAAAAAACGGAAGAGATTTACAGGCTTATTGAGATTTTTAATAAGTATCCTATCTATGAGCTTATTATTCATCCGAGAACGAGGATGGATATGTACAAAAACAAGCCTAATCTTGAGATGTTTGAGTATGCACTTGGCGAGAGTAAAAATCCGGTCTGTTACAACGGTGATATAAAGAAAAAAGAGGACTATGAGCTGATAGCAGAAAGATTTC
>ERZ838516.4369-NODE-4369-length-11035-cov-41.520219_pt1 | contig 11035 bp, 5 predicted proteins | sample MGYA00519910_ERZ838516 | MGnify/ENA primary metagenome ERZ838516 (study PRJEB31850, sample SAMEA3708837) | human gut metagenome | biome: human gut; feature: human-associated habitat; material: faeces | place: China | collected 2014 ... | reverse complement strand
CGTGAACCGTTGGAAATCCAACGTTCCATCGGCGTGTCGAAACTTGACAAATCAGGCCCGACCAACCCCGCAACCACCGAAACCATCCCCGCAATCGCCCATTCCATCCCCGCAAATCCGCAATCGCATCCGCATTTTGTAACCGCAAAACGGCGTTACGGGTAACAAAAGCCGGAAGGGAAAGCCAAAACGGGACGGTCACGGGAAGAAGAACCAGGAAACTGCGACACGAATCGCAAATGCTACCAGCGGCGCCCGCAATGCTTGCCACCGATGCCAGACTTGCCATTCGCACCCCACGGACCGCGGCCTTCGCCATGCAATACACCCAAGTGATGTTTCATGGCAACCAGCATGATATGCGTATCTTCCAAACCGAGGTGGCGCTCCGACTTGCTTTCATCGAGCGCGCCCTGCCGCTTGGCGTATGCGTCCAACGTGTTATTGCCGTACGGATGCTCGCCGTCCGGAATTGACCCTTCATCCCAACGGCGGCTCATCGGCAACGTGTCGATAATCGTAATCTTGCCCGCACGGTAGCTTTCCGCATATCCAGCCACATTCAACATGAAGAAGCTATGTTCGAAACGAGCGTTGTGCGCTACGTACGGTTGCTGCTCCAATCGCTGCAGCAAACCGATTTGAGCCTCCGGCCACTCATCGAACAGGCGGAAGCCGGACGCACGATCACGTACATCGATACCGGTCAAATCGAGAATCAGCGGATTACCGAGCGTCGCGTTCGCGGCAGGAACGCCGAACGACAGACGCGACTGACCATACGCATCGCCCGTTTCGTAATAACTCTGCTCGTATTGGTATCCAGTAGGTGCGGCAGCAGGGCGAGGGGAAATCATGTTCATATATTCAAAGCCGACGTCGATGATGTACACACGCGCCGGGTCAGTACCGGTGGTTTCGATGTCGATTCCCATGACATTGTCCACATCGCGTCCAGGAAGATAAGCGTCACGCCAATCCGATTTGCGGTATTCAGCCATCCGACGCAACTGCGCCGCTTCAGCGGATTTCGTTTCCGAACCGTAATCAAACAACGTGGAGCCGCCCGGACTGGTTACTCCACTCAGGTTCGCACGCGACATGGCATAGTCACTGGCTCGCTTCTGACTTTTCTCTGCGGCACGACGGGCGGCGCGGCCGTTAACGATGTCAGCGGTTCGATCCTGAATATCATCCAACGCCACTCCCCCGGAAGCCAAAGCCGAACCGGGCAGCAGCACCGGAACCGTCACGCGCTCACGTCGTTCCTCGGTGACCGTCCACAATCCCATCGCCACGCCAATCTGTCGCAGAACAGCGATTTCGTCGCACAACCGACGGTTCGCGTAAGCAAGCGCGCGCGGCAGCCGATAGGAAGCGATAAGTCGGTCGTAATCCATCATGAACGTGCTGTTGCACTGCGCGATGGTCGGTTCGAGCCGATCTCGAATCGCAAGATCATCTTTCAACAGGGCGTGCAGCTGCGGGGCGGAAAGTTGCGGCGACGAGGACCGCAGCATTGCCAACAAATCAACGTGCTGTCTTGTGGCGGCACCAATGCCGTTACGCAGGTCAAGGGAAGACACCCATCGCCAGTCGATCGGCTGGTTGTCGGCGTCATTCGGCATCGATGCCGACCATTGTTCGATGTCCTGCTTCGCGTCATCCAGCCAGGAAAGATTCATCGTCGATTCGTTCATACCTGCCCATCGTAGCCGATACCCACCTTCAGCGTGTAAGAATGTGCAACAAACCAACGTGCGCATTCCTCTTTGTGAGAACACAACCATGCGAGTTCGAATGACGGTGTTCATTACGAAACCGCGCGCGGATACATCCATGCGAAGCGGTTGCCATACGAATTTTCACATAGCGCAAATGTGACCATTTCCCAGTAAAAATCCAGAATCGACTTTCATTTTTGAATCCCGGAACGCAATAAACGTTCCAAATCAACGAAAGGAACTGCAATGTCAGAAACACATTCCACCACTGAAAACAACAATTCGCATTGCTGCGACAACACCTGCGGCAATGCCGACGACCGCGTTGTTCCTGACAGCGTGGAAATCAATCCGCTGTTCGCCCGTCCGAAGGAAGCCCAGGCGTTCCTGAAATTTACCATTCCACAGAAGGGTAGTCTGCCGGAAACCGCCTACCAAGTGGTGCATGACGAGGCCATGCTGGATGGCAACGCGCGACTCAATCTTGCAACTTTTGTGAGCACGTGGATGGACGATCATGCGAACCGCCTGTACATGGAGGCGGCCGACAAGAACATGATCGACAAAGACGAGTACCCGAAAACCGCCGAAGTCGAATCGCGCTGCTGGCACATGCTCGCCGATCTATGGCATGCGCCCGATCCAATGAATGCCATCGGAACCTCCACCATCGGCTCGTCGGAAGCTTGCATGCTGGGCGGACTCGCGTTGAAGCGCCGTTGGAAGGAAGCCCGCGAAAAGGCCGACCTGCCGACCGATCGTCCGAATCTGGTGATGAGCAGCGCCGTGCAGGTGTGCTGGGAGAAGTTCTGCAACTATTTCGACGTGGAACCACGCTATGTGCCGATTTCCGAGGACCACAAAGTGCTCGACGGCCATGATCTCGACAAGTATGTCGATGAGAACACCATCGGCGTGGTGGCCATCATGGGCGTGACCTATACGGGTATGTATGAGCCGGTCGAACAGATCAGCGAAGCACTGGACCGCATCGAGGAGCGCACCGGACTTGATGTGCGCATCCATGTGGACGGCGCTTCGGGAGGTATGATCGCACCATTCATCCAGCCGGACCTCGCATGGGACTTCCGCGTCAAGCGCGTCTACTCCATCAGCACCTCCGGTCATAAGTACGGTCTGGTCTACCCCGGTTTGGGATGGATCGTATGGCGCGAAACCGCTGACCTGCCGGAAAGCCTTATTTTCAAGGTGAGTTATCTCGGCGGCGAAATGCCGACTTTCGCACTGAACTTCTCCCGTCCGGGCGCACAGGTACTGCTGCAGTACTACATGTTCCTGCGTTTGGGATTCGACGGGTATCGAAGGGTGCAGCAGACTTCGCATGATGTGGCGAAATATCTGTCGGGCGAGATCGGGCAGATGGATGATTTCACGCTGTGGAACGACGGTTCCGACATTCCGGTGTTCGCATGGATGCTCAACGACAAGCCGGATCGCAAGTGGAATCTGTACGATCTGCAGGATCGGCTGCGCATGAAGGGATGGCTGGTGCCGGCTTATCCGATGCCGGTGGATCTGACGCAGGTGACCGTGCAGCGCATTGTGGTGCGTAACGGTTTCAGCCACGATATGGCCGAAGCGTTCATCAAGGATCTGAAGTCGTGTGTGAAATATCTGGACGGACTGCGCTCACCAATGCCAAGCGAGGCTCGTGCATCCGGATTCCACCACTGATATTTCGCGGTCATTCCACGAATTCCATCGTTTCCCGCATTAAGGAAATTCATGTTCATTCCCACAACGATTATGTTTACGAAAGCTGGCTGCAATGACTGTTCATATGGCAAAGCCGCTTGCTGTGGTAGCGCACGATGCAAGCGCAGCTGCACATCCCGGGTCCGCACGTTCCACGACGAACGCTGCGACGGCACCGACAACAACGCCACGCAATCCGTCTGCCGTCGCAGGAAACCGCAATCGTACGGGCATACCTGCGCATGCCGGGGCGAATAGAGGGAACGGCGCTGACGGGCACGGCGCAATCGCAAGCACGGCAACCGTTGCCAATAAAACCGGCAAAACCATGATGACAGTCAGCCAACTGGCGATGTTGACCGTGGTGGCGGTGGCCTCGCTACGCTCTCTGCCGGCCATGGCCGATTATGGTCTCGCTTCCATTCTGCTGTATCTCATTCCGGCGGTCGTTTTCCTGGTGCCGACCGCGCTGGTGGCTGCCGAACTGGCCACCGGCTGGAAAGGTGGCGTGTACGTGTGGGTGCGTGAGGCGTTCGGCAATCGCATCGGATTTCTCGCCATTTGGCTGCAGTGGATTCAGAATGTGGTGTGGTATCCGATACAGATTGCGTTCATCGCCGTCAGCCTGTCGTATGTGTTCGGCATGGGTGGCTTGGGCAATAATGGCGTATATGTGGCCGCGGTGATCATCGTGTTGTATTGGGCAAGCACGATGGTGGCGTTGCGCGGCGGCAATCTGTTCGCCAAGGTCGGGTCGATTTCGGGACTTATCGGCACGCTGTTTCCTGCGTTGCTGCTTATCGTCTTCGGCATTATCTGGCTGGCGATCGGTAAGCCAGTGCAGACCTCCCTGCACGCATCCGCGCTGCTTCCGCCGTGGACGGGCATCGCGTCGATTGTGCTAATCGTATCCAATGTGCTCGCCTACGCGGGTATGGAGGTCAATGCCGTGCATGCCAACGACTTGGAGCATCCGGGACGTCAATTCCCACGCGCCATTGCACTAGCGACCGCGCTGATTCTGCTGGTACTTGTGCTGCCGACTTTGGCAATCGCCTTTGCTGTGCCGCATCGTGAGCTGGGGCTCATCGACGGCATCAATCTGGCGTTCAGGGAGTTCTTCGACCATTTTGGCATGGGTTGGGGCACTCCGGTGATTTCGCTGCTCATCGCGCTAGGCGCGTTCGCTTCCGTGGTGGCTTGGATAGCTGGTCCTTCTCGCGGTTTGCTAGCGGCCGCCCGCACGGGACTGATGCCTCCCGCGCTGCAGAAGCGCAATGCCCACGACGTGCAGGAAGGCATTCTGATTCCGCAAGGCATTATCGTGACCGTGCTGGCGTTGCTGTTCGTGTTGATCCCCAATGGCAACACGGCTTTCGCGACGCTGGTGGATATGGCGACCGCGCTGTATCTGGTGATGTACATGTTGATGTTTGCCGCCGCGATTCGTCTGCGCAACACCCATCCAGAAGTCCGCCGCACGTATCGAGTTCCTGCGATTCGGTTGGTCGCGGGCGTCGGTTTCGTCGCTTCCGCCGCGGCATTCGTGTTGACTTTCGTGAGACCGGCTGGTTTCACCGGTTTGGATAGCGTTTCATATGCGATTCTTGTGGCTGTAGTCGTGCTTGTGCTCGGTTTACCGCCGCTGGTGTTGTATGGAATGCGCAAGCCTGGCTGGGATCTGCGTTCGGATGCCGAGCGGAACACGGATACGTACGATGTGCTAGTGAATCCGGAATACTGAAATATTGGAATATTTGGAATACTCATGTTTCGAACATTCCAATAATCCCGAATATGATGAATGCATCCCAAGTGTTCGCCTGGGAGGCATTCATCGTTCTTGTCTCGTTCGTTTACGCGATTACAGTTCGAAGCCGAGTTCGGTCGCCGCTTCGGTCGGTACCGGATCCTCACACCAGAAATCCTCAAGGTTCTCATTGGTGGTCAGGCTTCGGATTTCGGCCTGGTCGATGTACAGTTCACCGCTCAAATGGTCGGTTTCATGCTGGAAGATGCGGGCCGGCCAGCCGTGCAGATGTTCCTCATGCTTGTTGCCGTCCTCATCCTGCCAACGGGCGGTGATGTCAAGCCAACGCTTGCGTACGGCCTGGTAACCGTCGAAGCTCAGGCAGCCTTCGTAGAAGCTGCGGGTTTCGGTGCCGATCGGCTCGTAGCTGGGGTTGATGATGGCGTGGAAGGGGAATTCCGCGGCTTCGCGCGGATCGCCATCGTCGCCTTCGCATACGTGGTCTTCGACGACGGCCAAAGCCAGACCGAGACCGATCTGGGTGGCTGCGAGGCCCACGCCCGGCGCTTCCAGCATGGTGGTGCGCATGGTGTCGATGAGCTTGTCAAGCGTTTTGCGGCTCAACTGGCCGTCGTAGGCGATGGTCTGCTGGCGTAATACCGGTTCGCCGGCCTGCACGATCGGCATGATTTTCTCTTTGCCGCCGGTTTTGATGAGCTTTTCGACCTCGCGGTTGAGTTCGAGGTCCACTTTCGAGTTGTGTCCGAACATGGGGCATATCTCCTTGCGGGCTCTTACAGGGTGAGTTCGTCGGCGACGACCTTGGCGAGGCGATCGCACACTTCGTCTGCCTGCTGCTGGGTTTCGGCTTCGGCCATGACGCGCACGAGCGGCTCGGTGCCGGACGGACGCAGCAACACGCGGCCGGTGTCGCCCAGCAGCTTCTCTTCGCGTTCCACCGCGGCCTGCACCTTGGCGTTGGTCTTGGCGGCCATCTTGTCCACGTTCGGCACGTTGATGAGCGTCTGCGGCAGCTGCGGGAAGTCGGTGGCCAGTTCCTTCAGGCTCTTACCGGATTTGACGACCTCGTTGCACAGGGTGAGCGCGGTCAGGGTGCCGTCGCCGGTGGTGGCGAATTCGCGGTTGATCACGTGGCCGGACTGCTCGCCGCCGAGCGAATAATCGCCTCGCAGCATCTCTTCAAGCACGTAACGGTCGCCCACGTTGGTCTGCACGGTCTTGATGCCCATGGAACGCAGGGCCAACTTCAGACCGAGGTTGCTCATCACCGTCACGACGAGGGTGTCATGGTTGAGCTTGCCCGCGTTCTTCTTGGCGCGCGCCAGAATGCCCATGATCTGATCGCCGTTGACCATGTTGCCATCCTCATCCACGGCAAGGCAACGGTCGGCATCGCCATCGAAGGCAACGCCCATGACGGCGCCGGAGGCCTTGACCATGGCCTGCAGCTGCTCAGGATGGGTGGAGCCGGCGTTCTTGTTGATGTTGTAGCCGTCCGGCGACGCGTTGATGACGGTCACGTCGGCGCCGGCGCGGCGCAAGGCTTCCGGAGCGACCACGGACGTGGCGCCGTTCGCGCAATCGGCCACGATCTTCAGGCCCTTCAGTGGCGTCGGCTGCGACTTGTCCGGACCGACCGGCGCGATGGCGGAAACCAGATGGTCGATGTACAGGTTGGTTGCGGTGGCGGTGTCATGGCTGACACGACCCACGCCGGCGCCGGTAGGACGATCCCAATCCTGGCCGAGCACCGCTTCGATCTCATCCTCCTTGGTGTCGGGCAGCTTGAAGCCGCCGCGCGCGAAGAACTTGATGCCGTTGTCGGGCATCGGATTGTGGGATGCGGAGATCACCGCGCCCATTTCCACGTTGAGCACGGACGTCAGGTATGCGACGCCCGGCGTCGGGATGATGCCGGCGTCGATCACGTCGAAGCCGCCGGCGGACATGCCAGCGGACAATGCGGCGGCAAGGAAATCGCCGGAAACTCGTGTATCACGACCGACCAGCGCACGGCGACGGCTTTCGAATTCGCTCCGCTCGTCATCGCCCAGCACACGCACCGCGGCGTCACCCAAATCGAGCGCCAGCTGTGCCGTCAAATCCCTATTCGCCAATCCTCGAACGCCGTCGGTTCCGAACATACGTGGCATGAGTCTCAAATCCTCGCTATCTGCAAACGATATTTCCGTGACCTATCGTACTCAACCGTGCCGCCGAAACCAGCAGGTGACGACGCAATCGCATAACACTTCACAATTCAAAGCATTTCACGGCGCGCAATGCCCTTTTCGTGTCGCACGACTTTGCTTTCAAGGCGGAAAATCAAGTCGTGCGGCAACACTTGATAAAGAAATACCCCCTAACTATCATTTTCCGTTGAAAACCAGCAAAAAATAAGAGTTAGAGGGTATGAAAGCCAGCACGCTTGTCGCACAACTTTGAAAAATGCCTCCAAAATCAAAGTCGTGCGACGACATGACGGCTCTTAAGCGGGAACGTTCCTGTCGCCCCTGCTATCAGAGCGCGGCGTTGAAGTCGCGCACTTTCAGCGTGCGGTGAGAAGCCTCGACGTTGCCACGCACAATGCGCTGCAAGGCGTTGTCCGCGCCCTTATGGGAGGCGAGCCAGGCGTCGCCCAGCTCCACGAGCTTCGCCGGATCGGCATAGCCCGGATACAGGCCTTCGAGCAGCGCTTCCGCCATGTGGAAGGTCTTGTGCTCCCAAATCCAGTCGGCGACCTCGAAATACTTCTCGACGTACGGTTCGGCCAAATCGGCGCGCGGGGTGGCCGCAAAGCCACCGGCCACAGCCTCGAGCTGCATGTTGGTCAGCTCGTCGTTGTGCAGGGCCTCGTTCCAAGCCCATGCCTTCGCTTCGGCGGTACCGGCCACGGCGCGTGCGCCATAGGCGAACTCACGGTTCTCAGTGGTTTCGCGCTTGGCCAGTTCGGCGTCGATTCCCGCCTGGTCGATCGCGTTGACGGTGCTCAGCGCGTTGATGATGGTCCAGCGGAAGTTGTTGTCGATTTCCAGACCGTCGAATGCCACGGAACCGTCGAGCAGGCCCTTCGCGTTGGCGACGAACGCCTCGTCGCCCGGCTCGCCGTAGCCCAGGTAGGCGGTGACGAGCTGGAACTGTTCGTCGGAGCCGGCCTTGGCCTGACCCGCCAGCTTGAACAGTTCGGCGGCCACATGCTTCACGATCTCGGCACGCTCTGCCGGAGCGGTGTAATGCCAGGCGGTGGTGCTGACCTGTGCCAGCGCGTAACGGAAGGTGGTGGACTCGTGTTCGGTGGCGAGCGCGGCCAGCGAGGTGTCGATGAACTGTCGTGCCGGCAGTTCGCCGTCGCGGGTCATGTCCCACAGGGCGAGCCAGAGCACGGAACGGGCGAGCGCATCGTCGAAGCGGTACAGGTTGCTTGTCGCGAATGCGAGGCTCTTGTCGTCGAAACGCAGCTTCGTGTAGGTCAAGTCGTCGTCGTTCACCAGGATCAGCGACGGACGTGCCTTGCCGGCGGCAGCATCGACGACCGTCAGTTCGCCGTCGACGTCCAGTTCGAAACGGTCGGTGCGCACGATTTTGCCGGTTTCCGGATCCTCGTTGTAGAAGCCGACGGCGAGACGGTGGGCGCGCAGCACGGGATGCTCGGCCGGAGCGGTCTGGCGCAGGGCGAGACGCTTGATGGTGCCGTCCTCGTTCTCTTCGACTTCGGTGGCGATGGTGTTGATGCCGGATTCCTCAAGCCACTGGGCGCTCCACGCCTTCAGGTCGCGGCCGGAAGTGAGTTCCAGTTCGGCGAGCAGGTCGGCGAGGGTGGCGTTGGAGTAGGCGTGCTTGTTGAGGTAGTTGTTGATGCCCTTGAAGAACTTCTCACGGCCCACGTAGTACACGAGCTGCTTCAGCACGGAGGCGCCCTTGGCGTAGGTGATGCCGTCGAAGTTGACGTAGGTGTCGTTGAGGTCGTTGATCGGGGCGACGATCGGGTGGGTGGTGCTCAGCTGGTCCTGACGCAGCGCCCAGCTCTTTTCGCCGGAGCTGAAGGTTGCCCAGGCGTCCTTCCATTCGGTGGCTTCGGCGGTGGCGAGGGTGGACGTGAACTCGGCGAAGGATTCGTTGAGCCACAGGTCGTTCCACCACTTCATGGTCACGTAGTCGCCGAACCACATGTGGGCGAGCTCGTGCAGCACGGTGACCACACGGCGTTCCGCGTAGGCGTCGGTGACCTTGGATTCGAACACGTACTGGTCGCGGATGGTGACCATGCCGATGTTCTCCATGGCGCCGGCGTTGTACTCCGGCACGTAGATCTGGTCGAACTTGGCGTACGGGTACGGCACGCCCCAGGTCTTGGCGTAGAAGGCGAAGCCCTTCTTGGTGATGTCGAACAGGTAGTCGACGTCCTTGCTGAAGGCCTTGGCGAGCGCCTGGCGGCAGTACATGGCCATCGGCACGGTGCGGCCGTCCTCATTGGCGTATTCGGTGTGCCATTCGGCGTACGGTCCGGCGCAGATGGCGGTGAGGTAGGAGCTCATGGTCGGGGTCGGTTCGAACACCCACAGCTTGGTGGTTTCGGCGGCGTGATCGCCGAGCGTGCCTTCCTCGGTGACGGTTTCGTTGTCGGTCACGGAGGCGGTGGGCATGTTGGACGTGACGATCCAGGATTTGGCTGCGAGCACGGAGAAGTCGAACACGGCCTTCAGATCAGGCTGGTCGAACACGGCGTAGACGCGACGGGCGTCCGGCACTTCGAACTGGGTGTACAGGTAGACGTTGCCGTCGGACGGGTCGACGCTGCGGTGCAGGCCTTCGCCGGTGTTGGAGTACTGGCACATCGCCTTGACGGTGACCTCGTTGTGCTCCTTGAGGCCCTTCAGCTCGATGCGGCTGTCCGCGTATGCTTCGGCCGGGTCGAGGGTTTCGCCGTTGAGGGTGATCTCGCTGACTTCGTTGGCGATGAGGTCAAGGAAGCTTGACTCCCCCGGCTTCGCGTCGAAGGTGATGGTGGTTTCGGAGCCGAAATCCTTGGCTCCGCGGGTCAGGTCAAGCTTGACCGTGTAATGGATTGGCGCGGCGATGATGCTTTTGCGTTCTTCCGCTTCGATTCGGGTGAGGTTTGCTCCTGGCATGTCACTCCTTCTTTCTGGTAACAGAAGGCGGCGCGATCAGTTGTGCCGATCACGTCGCCTTGATTCAATTTATGGTAAATTTACGGCTTATTTCGCGGCGTTCAGTCCCATCGCGTCATCCACGTCCTGCGCGATGTCGGCGACGACGGGGACGATCATCGGCTTGCGGTGCAGCTGTCGTGCCACCCAGCCGCCGAGCGTGCGTCGCATGATCTGCTGCAGCTTGTAGGTGTCGCGCGTGCCCTGCATCATCGCGTCCTGCAGCTGCTCGACGATCTGGTGACGGACCTTGTCGAACTCGCTTTCGTCTTCCGCGACCGCGTTGAGGTAGATCTTCGGGCCGGTGATGACATCCGCGGTTTCGGTGTCGACGACCACGAAGCTGGACACGAAGCCTTCGGTGCCGAGGATGCGGCGCTTCTCGAGTTCTTCGTCGGTCAGTTCGCCGACGGAATCGCCATCGACGTAGACGTAGCCGCACGGCACGGAGCCGACGACCGCGGCCTGGCCGTGGTACAGGTCGACGACGTCGCCGTCTTCGGCCAGCACGACGTTCTGCGGATCGACGCCGGTCTTGACGGCGATCATGCCGTTGGCCACCAAGTGGCGGTTTTCGCCGTGGATAGGCATGGCGCACTTCGGCTTGACGATGTTGTACATGTACAGCAGCTCGCCTTCGTTGCAGTGGCCGGAGA
>ERZ838516.4362-NODE-4362-length-11052-cov-2.920251_pt1 | contig 11052 bp, 9 predicted proteins | sample MGYA00519910_ERZ838516 | MGnify/ENA primary metagenome ERZ838516 (study PRJEB31850, sample SAMEA3708837) | human gut metagenome | biome: human gut; feature: human-associated habitat; material: faeces | place: China | collected 2014 ... | reverse complement strand
TCGGCAAGGCGTACACGAACATGAACCCCGGAACGGATGTGACCATGCTCCCCGGCGGCGGTGCGACCAATGCGCCCCGTCTGGCCTCCCGCGCCGCGGATATGGGGGTGGCTGAAAACAGTATGCTGAACGCCTTCAAGACCGGCCTCGAACCCTATAAGGCCCCCACGCCCAAGGGCATCGCCACGGTCGCCAACCTGTGGGACCGCATCAACTATCAGATCGTGTCGCCCGTCAGCTCGCCGGTAAAGGATCTGCGCGATCTGAAGACCATGAAGAACGTCAACATCGGCGTCGGCTCCACGGGTGGTTCCACGGAAAAGATCTTCCGCAACATCCTGAAAGAATACGGCATCACCTATGAAGACATCAAAAAGAACGGCGGAAAGGTCGTCACCAACGGCTTCGACGACATCGCCAACATGGTGAAGGACGGCCAAATCGACGTGTTCGTCTGGATCGGCCCCGGCGAAGCGTGGTTCATCGTCGACGTGTCCGGCAGCGTCCCCCTGAAGTTCCTGAATATCGAATCCGGCATCGCCAAGAAGGTCGCCGCTACCCTCGGCTGCAACGTCGGAACCTTGCCCGCCGAGTTTTACAAGGGCAAGGTCGGCCCCGACGTCACGACCCTTTGGGATACCAACGCCATCATCGTGCGCGACAATCTGGATGAGGAAAGCGCCTACCGCCTGACGCAGGCCGTCATCGAAGGCAGGGACGACATCGCCCTCGCCAACCCTGCATGGAAGTCCATCGATCCAGCGAAGGCATGGCAGGGCACCGTGTATCCCCTGCACCCCGGCGCCGCGCGCTACTACAAGGAAAAGGGCTACATGAACTGACAAGTTTCGCGGCCTGAAGCCGGGGATTCCCGCCTTCCGGCTTTCGGCCCCACCTCCGGGCGGGCTCCCGCTTCCCATAGCCGTCCGGAGGAACAAGGCTTGACTGTCCCGTAACAAGCCCGCGCGGGAACATGGGCGGTGATGTCCAACCCGTAGTTCTCCGCCCCAATCTTCCGGCGCACGCCGCTGCCGGATTCCCCCCGGGGAAATATCCGGCAGCGGCCCTTCCCCACACGATGCCGCCCAACCGCGCAAAACACTCCAGAGGAGCTTGACCGCTATGACTATCATTGATGCCCGCCTGCGTCCCCCGCTGAAAGACTACCTCCGCTGCAACCTGTACCGCGATCCGAAAAAGACGCAGGGCTGGAGCAACAATTTCCTGATGAAGGTGTCGCCCGCCGTCGAACAGCGCGACGCGGACTTGCTGTACCGGGAAATGGACGACGCGGGCGTGACGCTGGGCGTGATGACCGGACGCCAGAGCCCCGACATGGGCAACGTCTCCAACGACGACCTCATGGACGTCGTGCGCGAACAGCCCAGCCGCTTCGTGGGCATTGCCGGTGTGGACGGCAGCGATCCCATTGCCGCTATTGCGGAAATCGAGCGCACGGTGGCAAACGGGAACCTGCGCGGCGCGGGTATGGAACCCGGCTGCGGCGCCATCCCCATGTATGTCGACGATGCCCGGCTGTACCCCATCTATCAATACTGCTCCGACCGCTCCATCCCCATGTTCCTGATGGGCGGCGGGGGCAACGGGCCGGATCTCTCCTACAGCAACCCCGAGCACATCGACCGCGTCTGCCGCGATTTTCCGAAGCTGGTCGTCGTGAACATGCATGGGTCGTACCCGTGGGTCCCTCAGGTCCTGTTCAGCTGCATGTGCCGTCCCAACATGTACCTCGCCCCCGATATGTACATGTACAACATGCCCGGCGCGGCGGACTACGTGACCGCGGCGAACGGCTTCCTGCGGGACCGGTTCCTGTTTGGCAGCGGCTACCCCTACATCCCGCTGAAGCAGGCCGTGGATCTGTTCGTCGCCATGCCCTTCGACAGGAGCATCCTGCCGAACCTGCTGTACAAAAACATGGCCCGCGTCCTCAAGCTTGACGTGGATTGATTGCCTGTTCGCCGGGGAAGGGAGGCTTTGACGGCTTTCCCTTGCCCGGCCCGGCTCCCCGCACGTGGCCCGCCGAAGGCATGGGCCAAAACCCTTCGGGCTTGGACGGGGAGCTTTCCCATGCACATTTTGCCAACCAAGCGAGGCATCGCATGTCCATCGGTTCCACCCGCGCCATTTGCCAGTCCGAGCGGATGAAAAACGCTCCGCTGTCCAGCATACGAAACATCATCGCCTACTCCGACAAGCTGGAGCAGGAGGGGCGTTCCATCATCCATCTGGAACTCGGCGAACCGGATTTCGGCACGCCCGCCCACATCATAGACGCCTGCAAAAAGGCGCTGGACAATCAGGAAGTGCATTACGGGCCCATTGCCGGGACCGTGGAACTCCGCAAGGCACTGTCCAGGCACTGCACCCGGTATGGCCTCGAGTACGCGCCGGAAGAAATCCTCGTATCCACCGGCGTGGTCCACGGCGTCTTCCTGTCCATGCTCGCCTATCTGGACCCCGGCGACGAAATTCTGGTCCCCGATCCCGGTTATCTGATCTATTTTGCCGACCCACATATCGCGCAGGCCAAGCCGGTTTCCTATCCGCTGCGCGAAGAGAACGGCTTCCAGCTCGATGCGGAAACGCTTGAAGCGCTCATCACGCCGCGCACCAAGGCCATCCTGATCTGCAGCCCCGCGAACCCTTGCGGCTCCGTGCTGGATCAGGCTTCGCTCGACACCGTCGCCGAGCTTGCCATCCGCCACAACCTGCTGGTGCTTTCCGACGAAATCTATGCCGACATGACCTATGACCGCCCCATGCCGCCCAGCATCGCCTCGCTTCCGGGGATGCGCGAACGCACCATCGTCCTCAACGGGTTTTCCAAATACTACGCCATGACAGGATGGCGCATCGGCTACATGTTGTGCCCGGTAAAGCTCATGGACCCCATCATGCGCCTGAGCTTCTACAATATCGCGTGCCCGACCACATTCATCCAGTCGGCGGGCATCGCCGCGCTGGAAGGCGACGAGGGGCCCTCAAAGGCCATGCTGGCCGAATACCGCCGCCGTCGGGACTTCATGGTCGAGGCGCTGAACGCCATGCCGGGCTGCCGCTGCCGCAAACCGGACGGCGCGTTCTATATTTTCGTGAACATCGCCGGGACAGGCATGGACAGCGACGGCTTCTGCCGCACGATGATCGACGAGGCGGGCGTATCCATGACTCCGGGCCATGTCTTCGGCACCATGGGCGACGGCTTTGTGCGCGTGTCCTATGCCAATTCCATGGAAAACCTGCAACGGGCCGTTATCCTCATGCGTGAGGTTCTGGAAAAGAGGGCGGCGCGGTGAGTCGTTTTGACCAGAAACTTGCCGCCGGCGAGGGCGTGGTGGGCACATTCTCCCATCTGGGCGGCCCCGCCGTGGCGGAATGCCTGAGCCTGTCCGGCCTGGATTATGTCATCATCGATACGGAACACGGGCCCTTCCCTGATGAGAGCACGGGGGAAATGATCCGCGCCATCGAACTCCACAGCGCGGAGGCGTTTGTGCGCGTGCGTGATTCCTCGCGCGCCGCCGTGCTCCACGCGCTGGATCTCGGGGCGCGGGGCATCATCATCCCCGACGTGCAATCGGAGGAAGAAGCGCGCAGGCTGGTGGAATATGCGAAATATTACCCTCTGGGAGCGCGCGGATTCACTTTTTCGCGGAGCGCGAAATACGGGTTCCTGCCCGAGCTGAAGCAGATAGGCGACTATTTCACCGCCACGAACCAGCGCACGATCCTCATGCCGCAGTGCGAAACCGCCGGAGCGCTGGAACATATTGAGGAGATCGCCGCTCTGGACGGCATCGACGGCATTTTTGTCGGGCCGTATGATCTTTCCGTGGCGCTGGGCGCTCCGGCGCGGTTCGCCACCCCGCGGTTTGCCGAGGCTCTCGGCCGGGTGATTGCGGCTTGCCGGGCTTCCGGCAAACTGGCGTTCATCTACGCGAACACCATGCCGGAAGCCCGGGCATACTTCGCACAAGGCTATCAGGGCGCGGCCATAGGTACGGATACGGCCTTTCTGGTCAAGGCCATTCAGGGCATGTTGCAGGCGTAACGTTATCCGGTGCTCCTAAAAGCCCCGTCCGGAAGGGACGGGGCAGACCCGACTCATCGCGGGAACCGCCCGTGGCCGGGCCCGGGAACGGCCTGCCTCCGCGCTGGAGCGTGCCTGAAAACGGCATTACACCGTCAACCCCACCCTGCCCTTTCCGTGCGATCCCGCTGGATTGCCGGGCGGTGGCGCGATCAGCGGAGGCCGTATTGGTATTTGACGTGCAGAATGACGGGGATGGGTTCCGTTCCGATGATGGCGGGGCGGCGGACTTTGCCGCTGGCGGCGAGGACGGCCCGGCGCGCCGAGGCGTCGAGCTGCGGCGATCCTGAGGATGCGCGGAGCACGGGATCGGTGAACGTCCCGTCGGGCCGGACGGTGAACATATATTCGGCAACGCCGATGAGCCCGGTTTCGCCGCCGTCCAGACGCCGGGCGTGCACGGCCTCGTCGATGTCGTCGAGGTAGCGCAGGAAGGCCTGCCGCTTGCGGTCGGCGGCATCGGCTTTGTCCATGTCGCGCGGGCTGGCTGCGGCTATGCCGATGCCCTTTTCCCGGCTCGTTGCCACTGCCGGGGACGCCATGTCCATCTGGACAACGGTGGTGAAGGACGGCTCGGGCTCGGGCGGCCTCGGGGCGATCAGCAGCGCGAAATGCGCGAACAGGGACACGGCGATCCCGGCGGCGAGGCATTCCTTTTCCGTCATGGGCGCCCCGGCTCATCGGGCTGGGCCGTGGCGATGAGCAGCTTTTCCCCGCCCTGCATCCGCACCTCGTCCACAATGAAGACCAGCGCCTCCACCGGCGCGTCGGGCGCAGCCTTGAGCACAAGCTGTCCGGGGCGCGCCCGGAAGTCCCGCACGAGGCTTTGCAGCTTCGCGCGGATGTCGGTGCGGGCCACGGGTATGCCCTCGCACAGGAACGAGCCGTCCCTGAGCAGCCGGATTTCCACCACGCGCCCGGAAAGCGCCTGCCCGCTGTGCGCCGGAGGCAGGTCGAGGTCGATGCCCCGCACCGCGAACGACGCGGCGAGGATGAAGAAAATCAAAAGGATGAAGACCATATCGATGAGCGGCGTGAGATCCGGCTCGTCGTCCCGCGCCGCCTTGGGCCGCAGGTTCAGCATGATCGCCCTCCGTCCGGCAGCCCTTCCCCGGCGTTATCCCGGCATTGCGGGGCTTCCCGGCCCTCCGGAGCGCTGCCGCGAGGTTCCGGCGATTCCGGGCAAGAGTCCCCTTCCGCCGTGCCGCCCCCACGGGGAATGTCTCCGGGCTGAAGCGGTTCCGCCCCGGCCCGAACGGTGATGCCCGGTCCGCCGTCGGCCAGCAGAGCCGCGTTTCCGGCCTTGTTCAGGGCGTCGGCCACGCGGCGCACCTTGCCTTGAAAGCAGGACAGGAAAAACAGCGCGGGAATGGCGATGCACAGCCCCGCCGCCGTGGTCAGCAATGCCTGCCAGATCCCCCCGGCGAGCAGGGACATGTCCACGCCCGAGCGGGCCTCGGCGATGCGCGAGAAGGTCGTGATCATCCCGAGGATGGTCCCGAGCAGCCCCATGAGCGGGGCCAGCCGCGCCAGCACTGACAGCAGGGAAAGCCGCGCTTCCAGCCGTTCCAGCACCGTCTCCCCGGCGAGGCGCAAGGCGGCTTCACGGTTCGGAAGGGGCGAGCCCAGGAGCGCCGCGAAGTCCCGCAGGGAGGGGACGGCCTCCAGCCGGGCCGCCAGAGGCCGCACGTCGCCCGTGCGCATCGCCTCCAGCACGAGGCCGGGAAAACGGGAGTCCGGGAACGGACATCCCATGAACACCAGCGCCCGCTCGACGACAATCGCCAGCGCCGCCACCGAGACGGCCAACAGCGGCCACATCATCCAGCCGCCCAATTCGATCAGCCCCACAAGCTCCTCCTTTACGAAGACGGCGCTTCCGGCAGGGAAATATCCGTGCCGATGAACACCAGATAGCGCTCCTCGCCTTCCGGGGCGGGCTCGAAGCCCAGCCGCCCGGCGGCGTACTGCACCGTCGCGGGCACCGTCACGCCGCCGTCCAGCCGCAGATCCACGACGCCCTTGGCCCGGCACAGCCCCGGCCCGGCGCTGTCCAGCAACGCCAGGAGCGCGGCCTCGTCCAGCGGGGCGGACAGGCGGAGCGCAGCCGAGACAAACCCCTCATCGGCGTGGGTCACTGTTTCGCCGAAACGCGGCAGGGCTGGCCGATGCGACGGCAGCGGCGTGCCCCGGCGATCCGCCCAGTCCGCATAGAAGGCGTCCAGCTCCGCGAAGGCGACGGCCCCGTGGCGCGCGGGCAGGATCAGCGCCTGACGGTTCAGCGCCCGCAGCCGTTCCGCCAACGCCTCTAGCGCGGCGGGCTCCACGGTATCGGCCTTGTTCAGGATGATCACGTCCGCCCGTGCCGCCTGCGCCCGGCGGATGCCCGCAATGTCCCCTTCCGAACGGCACAGATCAAGGGCGTCCGCCACCGTGATCACAAGGCCGGGCTGCACGATGTCGCGCAGCTCGGACAGCGCTTCCATGACGTTGGCGGGGTTCGCCAGCCCCGTAGTTTCCAATATGAACTGCTCGGCGGGCATGTCCCCGATGAGCCGCAGCAGCCCCGGACGCAGGCTGTCCGCCAGCGAACAGCACACGCACCCCTCATCGAGCGCCTCCACCTGGGTTTCGCCGCGCAGAAGCGCCGCGTCAAGACCGATTTCTCCGAATTCATTTTGGATGACGCCCGTATAGCGCTCACGCCCGTGCAGGAAATCCAGCCATTGCCGCAGGAATGTGGTTTTGCCCGAGCCGAGAAAGCCGGTGAGGATGTGTAGCACGGGCAGGCCGGATTCCTCCTCAAGCGGCTTGTGGCGCAGGGGCAGACGGGCGAGGGGACGCCCTTGGGCTCCGGCGCTGCCGAACGCCGCCGTGAGCCGGAGTTCCCGCCCTGTCCCGCCGGGGATGTGCCGGATGTTCCCGGCGGCGTCGAAACCGGGGATCGGGGCCGCCTCGCCGTCCAACGACACGCGGGCGGGGTCCCCAAGCAGGCTTTCGGCCGTGGCCGACAAGGCCGCGAACGGGCGCAGGAGCAGCCGGAAGGCGGGCACGTCCGTTTCCCAGCCGCCCGGCTCCACGAGCCAGCTCTGCCCGCCGGGAGAAGTCGCCACGCCGTCCAGCGCCGCCATGCGCAGGCGGGCCGGGGCGGACAGGGTCAGGGACAGCCCGGAGCCGTCGACGGCGGCCCGCAGCGAAACCGTGCCGATCCGGAATGGGGAGAGTGTTTCGGCGTGCTCCGAAAGCGCCCGGATGCGGTCGCCGTAGCCGGGGTCCACGGCAAGGCGCAGGGCTTCCAGCGGAAAAACCTCAAGAAGGGGGGCGTCAGGGAGCGGGAAGGCGTAGGCCGCGAACGTGCCGCGCAGTGCGCCTCCGTCCGCGTCCTCGCCGAAGAAGACCAGCCCGAACACGAGCCCGCTCCCGGCCACACGGCAGGTCCATGCGGGCAGCAGCGAACCGGAGGGGCGCACCCCCCGCCAGCCCAGCGCGCGGGCGCGGCGGCGATCCAGATGGATGGCGGCGATGAGGGCCCCCATGAGCGTGGCGCACTCGGACCCGCCGCAGGGGTCGAGGGGCCGGGGAAGGAGTGTTTCAAGTCGCATCGCGGGCTCCGGGGCCGGGACGGAGCCCGTCCCGTGGGACACGGCCCCGCCCCGTCATGGGCTAAGCCGTTCCGTTTTGAAACGGCATTCTTTCAAAGGCGATCCACGCCAAAAAACGGCGGATGAAACAGGCAGCAACCAGACACAAACCGAATGGGAAAACGGAACAGGAACACCATTTCAGCAAGTAAAACGCACGCGAACAGGGAGCTGATACACAAAAAAACTTGAGAAATGGAGGGACGGGCTCCGCGCCGGCAGGTTTGGGGAAGGGAGGGAAAAGCGCGGCCCTTTCTTCAGAGGCGTTTTCCCTCCCTTCCCCAATACCTTCTCATCTTAGGCGGGGAACTTGATGACGTCGCCGTTGCCGAGGTAGTTGGTGGTCTTGGAGCGGAACCGGGCCGTGCCCTTCACCACCGGATAGCCCGCGTCCACGAACTTCTGGGCGGTGATGAGGCCCGTGCAGTGGTTGCAGCCGACCTGCTGGAGGTTCCACTTCTTGAGCCCGATGACGAGGTCGTCGTACTTCGGGTCCCAGTCGTCGAAGGGCGAGATATGCAGCCCGCCGTACAGTCCGTAGAACTGATCCTTCTCGTAGGCAAGCTCCTTGTAGGCCGTGTCCGCGAAGAGGATGATCCCCTGATGGCAGCAGCCGGTGATGCTCACCAAGCCCACGTCCTTGACGTTGCAGTACAGCGACATCTCGCCGAACACCTTGAAGATGATCGGGCAGTCGAACTGATAGAGCGCCACGCCGGGCTGGAGCGTGTGCAGGCCCTTCGGCACTTCCGTCCACTTGCCCACATGCCCGCAGGCCTTCAGGTATTCCTTGCCCGCCGGGTAGAAGGTGTTGGGCGTGTAGACGTGGATGTTGGGATTGTACTTGGTGACCACGGGGAAGCCCCAGTAGTGGTCCATGTGCTCATGGGTCTGGATGAAGGCGTCGATCTTGTTGTCGGCAAGCATGACGTCGATGCCCTCGCGCTTGAAGCACGTGTCCATCCAGTCGTAATTCCACCCGGTATCGAACAGGTAACGGGTTGTCTCGCCTTCCATGCTCTCGATCTCGACGAGGCAGGAGTAGCCGCCCGCGTTGTCGGCATGGACGCAGTTTTCCTTGGCGATGGCCCACGCCTCGTCGATCTTGTGCGGCAGGAGGTGCTTGATCCGCTTGAGGCCCTCCTCGAACGTCCCCTTGCCCACGCCCTTGCCGTTGCCGAAGGGCGCCCAGTTAAAGGTGTACTGGTCCACGAGCAGCCCGCCCGCGCCGGTCACGTCGTTCATAAAGATGCCGTTGTCGAACCAGCTCGTCTCGGAGATGTTGGTGACCTTGACCGACTTGCACACCCCGATGTCCGCCGTGCCGCGCTTCACTTCGGGAAGGAAGGCCCTGCGGAGCGGCGAATACGAGTACAGACCCATGGAGCCGAGCACGCCCGCGCCCACGCCGAGCGCGGCGCCCTTCATGAATTCGCGTCTGTCCATATCGTCCCTCCTATTGAACCAGAGTGAAAGTTGCGCTCGCCAGAGGCAGCAGGGCCACGATGGCGAAGTAGGCGATCACGCCCACGACGAGGCCGATGATCACGCCGGGCAGCATGGCGGGGTTCCAAGCGGCGTTGGCGGCCAGATGGCGCTCCTCGGCGGCGAAGTCCTCGGCGGTCTTGAATTCGCGCCGCCAGCCCGGCCAGCCGTCCATGAACCACCAGTTGATCAGCCAGATGTTGATCAGCCAGATCATGGGGATCATGGGGAACTGCTGCGGGTGCGAGAAGCCCTTCTGGGTGCCGAGCACGAAATGGGCGTACTTGTAGTAGAGGCAGTAGATCGCGATGCCGCCGAGCGTCACCAGCAGGGAACGGACGAGCACGTTGATCGGCGTGCTGAAGCGGTTGGGCCAGTTGCCGCAGTAGAACTGGAGGAACAGGGCCGGGACGAGGAAGAAGATAGCCGTCTCGCCCACATGCAGCCAGCGCCAGTCGGGGGCCGCGTCGCGGCGGTGTCCGCGGATGGCGTCGCCCCACACGAGCTCCTGCATGTACCAGAAGAACATGCACAGCGCCCACGAGATGGCGATGATCCCGAAGAACAGGGCCAGACGGCGCAGCCACGGGGTCTTGATCATGGTGAACGGGAAGCGCTCCCAGATGCCTTCCATGAACCACACCACCACGGTGCAGCACATGATCCACGCCACGTGGAAGTTGGCGGACACGGTTTCCGCGAAATGCTCCCAATACGGCGGGCAGATGGCGGTGAAGTACTGCCACGGGTAATACAGGATGCCCATGTGGTTGTGCATGGTCATGAAATAGATGAGCAGGCTGAGGCAGAACGTGCCGAGCCAGATGCTGAACCCGCGCACGGGCTGGGAAAGCCCCGCCCACGGCTGGCCCTCGAGCGCCACGAGCCACGCCGGGCTGATCCACGAGGCGATGACCGCGAACATCATGCAGGCCTGCGCCGCGTATTCCGTCGAGTAGAAGTCGGTGAGGCCGAGCTTCTGGAGCTGCGCCGGGTTGAAATAGGCGAAGGCGAGGTTGCCGAGCACGCCCTCGAAGAAGCCGTGGATCATGGCGATCATGATGCCCACGGACACCAGCGCCAGCACGAGCCCCTTCTGGAGCGGGTGGGCGCTGCGTACCCAGTCGCGCCGGAACGGCCAGAAGTCGAAAATGTAGGCCATCCAGATCAGGATGATCAGCCACCAGCGGCAATAGTTGTAGCCGACATACGGCGTGTAGAAACGCATGATCCCGCGCGGGTCCTGAAACACCCACCACGTCACGGCGAAAATCAGCAGGGTGAACGCCATGTTCGCCAACATGGGCCACGGGCCGCTCCATCGCTTGATGAGCTTGCGTTCCTCAAGATAGGGAATCTGTTGCTGTCCTGACATCGTTATCCTCCTCGGATGCATGACTTGCGCCCCGCCCTTGCGGAGCTCCCTTATCCGGTCCGCCCTGCCCCTTCCGGAGCGCGGGCATACATGGCGCGCATAACCGCCGAGGCAAGTTCCCCGGCTCCTATCCGATCCGGGTCCAGCCCGAGCCGCTCGGCCTCGGCCCGCAGCATCGCCGGGCTGAATTCCGGGGCAGGGGCGTTTCCGGGGGAACCCCTCCCGGCACGTCCCGCGTCCCGGCATCCTCCTCGGAGAACCGGAACCCGAGAAAGGCACGGCGGCTCATACGGCTCATCGCGCCTCCTGCAAGGCCAGCAGGATGGTGGCATACCCCTCCACGGCCTTGGCTGCGGCCCCGGCGTCGGCGTGGCGCAGGGCGCTCAACAGCCGCGCCAGCTGCGCGAACACGTTCTCGCACTGGGGCAGCGTGCACT
>ERZ838516.4358-NODE-4358-length-11061-cov-3.567054_pt1 | contig 11061 bp, 12 predicted proteins | sample MGYA00519910_ERZ838516 | MGnify/ENA primary metagenome ERZ838516 (study PRJEB31850, sample SAMEA3708837) | human gut metagenome | biome: human gut; feature: human-associated habitat; material: faeces | place: China | collected 2014 ... | reverse complement strand
CGTGCTTCGCACTCTCGAACCGCTACAGCCATTCGCATTCCGGGCTGTAGCCCTACTTGCTCATGTCTGTTTGTCCGTCTAATGCATAGGCGTTCCTGCCTGCAAGCAGTCGTCCTGCCTATGCATTGACAGACTATTCACCAAAGACTGCCTTATAATCTGCCTGGAACTTGGCGATACCGGCATCAGTCAGAGGATGCTTTACCATCTGCTCGATAACGGAATAAGGAACGGTAGCAATATCCGCACCTGCCAGTGCACAATCGGTTACATGGATGGGATTACGCACGCTTGCTGCGATGATCTGGGTATCCAGATCGGTCACTGCGAAAATATCAGCGATATCACGGATCAGATCTACACCTCTGGTGCTGATATCATCCAGTCTGCCCAGGAAAGGAGATACATAGGTAGCACCTGCGCGGGCAGCCAACAGAGCCTGGTTCGCAGAGAAGATCAGGGTCACATTGGTCTTGATTCCCTCAGAGCTTAATACCTTACATGCTTTTAAACCTTCTACAGTCATAGGGATCTTAACGACCATATTCGGATGGATCGCTGCAATCTCTCTTCCTTCTTTGATCATACCCTCTGCATCTACGGTGGTAGCCTTTACCTCACCGCTGATAGGTCCGTCCACGATGGATGCAATCTCTTTGATCACTTCTACGAAATCTCTGCCCTCTTTTGCGATCAGGGAGGGATTGGTAGTTACTCCGCAAATAACCCCCATGTCATTTGCTTTCTTAATGTCTTCTACTTTTGCAGTGTCAATAAAAAAACGCATAACTCTTCTCCTTTTTGCTATGTAAATTTAATTGCTTCCGGTCCTCATACGCTTCTTTGAACCTTTAGTTACAGTATACTCATTTCTCTCCAAAACAGCAAGCACTTTTTTGTAAAATTTCTTGATTGTGTTCGAGCACGGAACGTACAACTATGGGCAGTACAACTTCCGGACATAGTAAAAATCAGCTGCCCTACATGCACGTTTCCTCTCCCTCCCGGAATCATCCGTCACCATCAAAAGAGTACGCAGCATTTTGATCTCCGGGATACGATCCTTACGCTCTTCACAGGTTGCCATGGCGATCACTTTGCGAAGCCATTTTTCCTGTTTTTGCTCTTTTCGTCCGCAACGTTTTTCCGCATTACGCCTCCTTATTCCCCCAGATTGTCTGACTGTGCCGTCTGTGTCATCTCCCAACATAACTGCCAGCAGTCTGCCCACTGCATAGACATCACTCTCTTCCCCGGGAATCTCCCCCGGCACGAACTGCTCCGGAGCGCTGAAGCTTCGGTTTCCCGCTCCCGACCAGTCCTGCTCCCGGTTCCACAGACATCCCAGATCCAGAATCCCCGCTCTTCCATCCACGCGGATGCGGATATTTTCCGGCTTCAGATCCCGGTAGAGAAACGGATGCGGCCGTTCATGCAGATATTGCAATCCCTCTGTAATCTGCAAAGCTATCCGGGCCGCCTGTCCCGGTGACAGTCTCCCCCTCCTGTCCAGCATTTTCCGCAAGTCACAGCCATCCCAGAATTCCATGACCAGATACCCCCATTCCCCGTCTGTCCAGTGTTCTCTGTAGGCCGGAAACAGAGGATGACAGATCTCTCTGCTGTTACGACACTCCTGTTCCCACTGTTCTGTAACTTTCGATATCTTACATGCCTGAAAGTCCCTTTTTTCGTCCCGGACGCGGTAAACCTTCGCGAAACTCCCCTTGCCCACAAATACCGGATCCCGATAGCCATGTTCCTTTAATGATCTGCCCATATTTTCTGTTATTCTCTGCTCCATCCTTTTCCTCCCATAACCGGCAGGATCCACACCGCTCCCATGTGTGTTCCTCCGTGTCTCTCCGCCTTTTCTCCCAGTTCCTTCAGCCGTCTTGCAGCGCCTTCCACGCGTTCCCGTGCATCCGGTCTTCCTGCAATCTGCGGTTGCAGACATGCTGTCAGTTCCTCTTCACAGAAATTCAGGAACCCATTGTCCGCCATCAACATGGCCGTCCCCGGTTCCACTTCTCCCGCCATGCAGGATTCCTGCATCGTCCTCCATTGTGTCCTGCCGAATCTCTGAAAACATCCACAGATCCGCATTCTCCCGTGACTGAAAAACAATACTCTGCTCCCCACGCATAAGATTCCCGCATAACTGTCATCCTGCTTTTGCTGCCTTATAATGTCCATCCATTTCTCCTGCAATATTTCTTCCCGAAACGGCCTCCAGACATTCTCTTCTTCCAGTTCCTCCTCCATTTTGTTTTGCAGACTTCTTACCAGTTCCCCGTTGTCCGAGATACAGGCGCATACCACGGAAATCCCCAGCCTACGGTATTTTCGTTGCTGCAAAGATAAAAACAGCTCTGCAGGTGTTTCCTTTTGCCAATAACAGGCTGTCACATGCTCCATACGCATTCCTCCTTTTTTATTCTTTTTTGTCCGTACTGTTTCTTACTTCAGTGTTACATTGCTACATCAGGAAATTTTTGCCGATCGGCATGAAATTTTTCAAAGAAATGTGCCTTGCACAAATATAAAAAGAGCATACCATGCGGTATGCCCTTTGTCAACGGATCTTACTTATTGAACGTCTTGAATTATCCGGCTTATCCGAAGATATTAACCAGATCATTAAATAACAGGAACACCATCAGTACCATGAAGAACATCAGTCCAATAAAGTGTACCATGCCTTCTTTTTCGGGAGGCACCGGCTTGTGTGTGATGGCTTCCCAGATCAGGAATACCAGTCGGCCGCCGTCCAGCGCTGGGATCGGCAGAAGATTCAGAATTCCCAGGTTAACAGTAAGCATCAGGGTGATGTTCAACATATTCACCAGTACATTCTGCCAGCCGTAGTCTTTTGTACTTTCGTAGGTCTTGCCAACAACATTTACCGCGATGCCTACAGGGCCTGCCACATCCTGCCTGGAGACCTGCCCCTGCACCAGCATCGCCAGACTCTTCCAGGTCATGTTCACGCAGTAGCGCATCTCATACCAGGAATACCGGAAGCTGTCCAATCCGGACAGTTCTACGAAATCCGCATTACTGATGCCGATCAGATAGCGGCCTTCGCTCTCATCGTACTTCGGTGTCAGCGTTGTAGTTCCCTTTACACCATCCCTTTCATATTCCACCGCCACTTCTCCGCCACGGTAAGTCAGAGTAAATAACTGTATTTCTTCATACAGGTGTATTTTACTGCCATTTAAGGAAAGTATCCTGTCTCCGGCCTCCAGTCCCGCTTCCTGTGCGGCGCCGCCATCCACGATCTCCGTGGCTACCGGATCACGGATCACAATCAGATTCACCATAATAAAGGCAATGATAAAGCCCAGAATAAAGTTAAATATTGGTCCTGCCAACACGGTGGAAATCCTCGCCCACACATTGGCGTTCAGGAAAGATCCGCTGTGATCTTCACCGTCCTCCTTCTCATTCAGACCATCTTCCCCCTCAAACATACAGGCTCCGCCGATGGGAAGAAGCTTCAGGGAATATTTCGTGTCTCCTTTCTGGAAAGAAAACAGATTCGGGCCCATACCCACGGAAAATTCTATCACATGAATCCCATTGGCTTTCGCCAGCAGAAAATGTCCGAATTCATGTGAGATTACCACCACCCCAAAGATCAATACAAACAAGATCAAAGTAACCATTTATTGCCTCTCAGAATACACTTTTTCAATAAAATCATAGACAGATGCCTCTGTCTCCAGGATCTCCTCCACATTCGGATTCTCGATCACCTTATGCTGCTCCATGGCCTCACTGATCAGCTCCGGGATCTGAAGATAAGCGATCTTACGGTCTAAGAACAGTCCTACTGCTTTCTCGTTGGCTGCATTATACACCGTAGGCATACTGCCACCGATGCGCTGTGCATCATAAGCCAGCTTCAGGCCAAAGAATGTCTCCATATCCGGCTTTTCAAATGTGATCTGTGCCAGTTCATAGAAGTCCAGACGTTTTCCCGGCATTGGACGCCGATCCGGATAAAACAGCGCATACTGGATCGGCAGTTTCATATCCGGTGTTCCCAGCTGTGCGATCACCGCTCCGTCCACATACTGTACTGCGGAATGGATAATGCTCTGGGGATGCACAATGACCTGGATCTGATCCAGATCAACACCGAACAGCCACTTTACTTCCATGACTTCCAGACCTTTGTTCACCAGTGTGGAAGAATCAATGGTAATCTTCCGTCCCATGGACCAGTTGGGATGCTTCAAAGCATCCTCCACCTGAATATTCTGCAGCTGCTCTCTGGTCCTGCCGCGGAACGGTCCACCGGATGCCGTAAGCAAAATTTTATGTAAAGAGCCATGTTCCTCGCCCTGCAGGCACTGAAAAATAGCTGCATGTTCACTGTCCACCGGCAATAGCTTAACGCCATGCTTCTCCACCAAAGGCATAATGATGTGACCGGCCGTCACCAATGTTTCTTTGTTGGCAAAGGCAATGTCTTTCCCTGACTTGATCGCCTCGATCACAGGTCGAATCCCGATCATGCCGACTACTGCTGCAACAACTATGGTTGCTTCGGAATAGGTTGCACAGGCGATCAGTCCATCCATTCCCGTAACGATCTCGGTATCCGCCGCAGCATCTTTACGTAAATGCAAACGCTCCTGTAATTCTTTTGCCTTGTCTTCCAAATACACGCACACTAACTTCGGCGTAAATTCTACAATCTGTTTTTCCAACAGATCAATATTAGACCCTGCTGCAAGCGTTACGATCTGCATATCTTCATTTGCTCTGACAACCTCTAATGTCTGTGTTCCGATCGATCCTGTAGAACCAAGTACTGCTATCTGTTTCATGGTTAAATAACCCCTCCATTTCAAAGTTTCTCCTGCATTCGTAAAACTATCCGCATCACAAATAATGCATAGTCAAAAATACACTTAATACCCTATTATAATCCTACAGCGAATGAAACATCGTCACTAAATAATATACGATAGGCGCTGTAAAAATAATACTGTCGAAACGGTCTAAAATACCGCCATGACCCGGGATCAATGTCCCATAATCTTTAATGTCGTGATTTCTCTTGATCGCAGATGCTGTCAGATCGCCAATCTGTGAAATAACAGAGGATACTGCACCAACCACTGCAAACTGCCACCACAATGCGGTCTGGGTGCGGTAAAAAGCCAGTGCAAACAAAAAGCCGATCAAAGCTGCACCAATAATCCCCCCCACACATCCTTCAATGGTCTTATTTGGACTCAATTTAGATGGCATTTTATGCTTTCCGATCAATTTACCGACACAGTATGCACAGGTGTCTGAGCCCCATGCTCCGATAAAGATCAGCCATACTATCAGTTGACCTCCCTCAAGCATACGTACCTGAAATACATACGACAACATCATTGTCACATAGATCAATCCAAAAAATAACATAATGATCTGTTCACTGCAATATTTTGGGTAAGCGATCACATAACAAGCCATCATAAGCATCAGCGCACCGATCAACAACATAATAACATAGTCCGTTTTTTGTGCCGCCAACAACAGATCCAAGCCAATACTCGCGGCATATCCGATCAACGCCGGTACTGTCTTTTCCATCTTAACGGCACGATACAGCTCAAACAGGCCGATCACAGAGATCAATGTTATTACCCAAAACAACGGCAAACCGCCAAAAATCATCAATGCGATCGTAATGATCATCAATACAATTCCACTCAGTAGTCTAGTCTTAAACATATCTGCTCCCTTTCTATTTGACACCACCGAAACGCCGGTCCCTTTGTTGATAATATTCTACTGCCTTTTCCAGTTCTTTTTTATTAAAATCAGGCCACAAACAATCTGTAAAATAAAACTCGGTATAAGCCATCTGCCACAACAGATAATTAGAAAGCCTCTGTTCACCGCTGGTTCTTATCATAAGATCCGGATCCGGTATTCCCTTTGTATCCAAATATCCGGAAATCGTCTCCTCGGTAATATCTATCGGATTCAAAATGCCGTCTTTAACATCTTTCCCCATCTTGGTCACCGCACGCCGAATTTCATCTCTGCTGCCATAGTTTAAGGCAACCTGAAAATGCAACCCGGTATTTTTTGCCGAAAACTCTTCCAACTCACGGATCTGATCCTGCAGATCCGGTGCCAGTCTCGTAATATCTCCTATCACGCGCACCTGCATGTTGTTCTTTGCACTAGTTTTCAGGCAATCCTTTAAGTAACTGTATAACAACTTCATCAAAGCATCGACTTCCTCTTTGGGTCTGGACCAGTTCTCCGTCGAGAATGCATACATCGTCACATATTCAATGCCCATATCCCATGCTGCCGCACAAATCTTTTCTACGTTTTTGCTACCTGCCGCATGCCCTGCATTCCTTGGAAGGAAACGCTTTTTAGCCCATCTTCCATTGCCATCCAAAATGATCGCTACATGTCTGGGTACGGCTCTCTTCTCATCACTCATCTATGTCCTCATTTCTTTACGTAACCGCGCCTATTTTGGGAACAGTCACCATATTCCTTTATTGAAAAGTAGGGATAGACCCATTCCGTCCATCCCTATGATCCATGTTTTGAGAAAATCTCTCAAAACTATGTTATACTATACTGTCATGATCTCTTTAGATTTTGACTCAACCATTTCATCAATTTTCTTAACAAACTGATCTGTCAGTTTCTGTACTTCTGTCTCCGCATCCTTCTGCTCATCCTCAGAAATTTCATTTGCTTTCTGCTCTTTTTTGATATAATCGTTCGCATCTCTGCGGATATTACGGATCGCTACCTTGGCATCCTCGCCCTTTTTCTTGACATCCTTTGTCAAATCCTTACGACGTTCCTCCGTCAGTTCCGGGAAAGTCAAACGGATCACTTTACCGTCATTATTTGGCGTAAGTCCCAGATCAGAAACTAAGATTGCTTTCTCAATCTCCTTAATTAAACTTGTCTCCCAAGGCTGGATCACCAATGTACGTGCCTCAGATACGGAGATATTGGCAACAGACTGTAGATTTGTCGGCTGTCCATAATAATCTACCGAAATACGATCCAACACATGCGGATTAGCGCGGCCTGCTCGGATCGTCGTATACTCGTTTGCAAGACTTTCAATTGATTTATTCATTTTCTCTTCAAATTGTCCTAATGATACACTCATGTTTACACCATACCTTTCTTATTCTCTATGCTTCTACCAACGTACCTGCCGTTGTTCCCATTGCTGTGTCAATAATACTGTTCTTTTCATTCAATCCAAAGATCATCATCGGCATATGATTCTCCATGCATAGAACCGCTGCTGCCAGATCAATAACACCCAAACGCTTATTGACCACCTCATCAATAGAGATCGTATCAAACTTTTTCGCTTCCGGATGTACAGCCGGATCACAGTCGTATACGCCATCAATGGATTTACCGGATAAGATCACATCTGCCTCGATCTCAATCGCACGAAGCACCGTGGCTGTGTCTGTTGAAAAGTAAGGATGTCCCGTTCCACCGGCAAAAAATACAACCTCTCCCGCTTCCAACGCCTTCACAGCTTTATCCTTTGAAAACAGTTCTGTAAACGCTCCGCAGACAAACGGTGTCATAACACTTGTCTTCAAACCAACATAGCGGAAAATATCAGAAACATATACACAGTTCATAACGGTAGCTAACATACCGATCTGATCTGCCTTGGTGCGGTCGATCGTTTCACTGGTACGACCTCTCCAAAAGTTACCGCCACCGGTCACGATAGCAACCTGTACACCATCCTCGACCAGACTCTTTACCTGTCTTGCCACTTCTAAGCAGGTAGCCTCATCAAAACCTGTCTTATTCGGACCGGCCAAAGCTTCACCACTTAATTTTAATAATACTCTCTTATACTTAGCCATAATTATCCTCATTTCTATGCAAAAAACTTATCAATATCCACATCAGTATAATCCAACGAGCAGGATCCGTCCAAAACAGCGCCCTGATTAATCTGCAAAGACTCTGCAATAACATCTCCCTTAACAACAGCGCCTTCCTCTAAGACAACCGCACCTTGCACGTCGATCGTTCCCTTCACAGCTCCGGCAATATACGCAGATGTTCCGGTAACATTTCCAATGATCACTGTTCCTTCACTGATCTGCACGGTTCCTTCGCTGTCCAAAGATCCTTCCAGTCGCTTCGTATTAACATAGATCTCTGCACCGGAAACATTACCTGTCACTGTACCATTGATCGCTACTTTACCACGGGAAGTAATGTCACCATTGATCGTACCCATTACATCAACAGCCCCGGCCGAATTAATACCGCCATTAACGGTGGTTCCCTGACTGATCACCGTCACTGTGTCATCAGACACTTCTCCGGGTTCAACCATATGTGCTGTCTTATTTTCCTTTACCTTATCCGCCTTCTTATTGTTTTTCTTATGATTTGATGCCGTCTTTTTCTCAGCTTCCTTCGCCGCAGACTCTTTTGCCACATCCTCAATATCTTCTATCTCACCTAAGAGTTTGCTCAAATCTTCATCCATTTCTCCATCAGAGGTCTTATCATCACTCTCTGAAACATCCTCACCATCCGAAAAAATCTGGCTTAACAGATCCTTATCCACATTATCATCTGCAATATCTGCATCGTCCGTCTTGTCCTCATCAAATAATGAACCTAGATCATCACCGATATCATCCAAATTCAAATCCTCCGGTAACGAAACATTCTCTGTCGTCTTTTCATCGTCATCCTTAAAGATTCCCATATTTTCCTCCATTTTGCGCATTGCTGCGCCCTTTATGCTGTAATACCTCGTATCCGGTCACCAAACACCGTCTGATAACCATAGTCATACTTTTTAATTATATCATGAATTTACCGGTTCGTCTATAGTCTGCTTGACCTGTCAGCCCCTGCTCTATGCATCCACTGACTCCATTTGATACGAAATACTGCATATGCCCTGTCAAATGCGATCCAAACCACCTCTGCCAAAAGTACCGCCGCCAAACCAAACAAGATCTTAGAATGCTGCAAAACCGTCAGCAAGAATCCTTGTACAAGCTGTTGGAAACCAAATACGTAAACATAGCTACAAACTGCACTGATCAAAAGCACATGATACAATATTCCTTTTAGTATCCACGCAAGCATCCTTTGTTTCTTTGAAAAAAAGTGTTCCAAGCACTCCCACGCGAAAACATACAGTACGAATGCCGCATATGTCAACACATACCATTTATTTGGCAACAACACTGCACCTAATACACCTGCTGCCGCAGAAACCAGCAATCCATCCTTCCACCCTCTCTGCCAAGTTGTCACGCCTCCTAAGAAAGCCGCTGCCGCCAGGCAAAATAATGAACAATTCTCAAACACGCAAGACAAATACAATAACACCACCATGGCCGCTGTGATCATACCACCATAACTAACCCTGCCAGACTTTAGAAACATGTACACAAATCTCCTCCCATGCATTCACAAAGTGTATCCGCACACCAAAGATCGCAGCACAGATTGCCTGTTCCACATTCATTGCCCGCATATGGATCTCTTCCATATTGACCACCATAACTTTGATATTGACCACGCTGATATGGATTATAACCCTGTCCACTGTTCTGGCCTTGATACCCCTGACCCTGATAGCCTTGTCCCTGATAGCCGGCACTATAGCCGCCAGACGTCTGACTGTCATTTGTTGCGTAGCCTTTCGCGCGCATATCCATGATCTGCGAATATGCCGCCTGCACTTCCTTAAACTTTTCCTCTGCCAGATCCTTCAATGGATTATTGGCATTTGCATCAGGATGATATTTACGACTCAGTTCACGATATGCCTTTTTTACCTCTTCATCTGTTGCATCGCTGGAAATCCCCAGCACCTTATATGGATCCATTATTGTTCCTCCTTCTGCAGTTCCTGTTTTATCCTATCAAAGCGATTCCATACTCCTGCATATAAAATATTACGCATAATATCTCTATACTCCAGGCACGGTAGCTTCTCAAATGCTGCTCCGGCAGCCGCGATCTCTGTCAACAGCTGCTCCTCGACCTGCGGTAATAGTTCCCGACGGTCATTCCCCAGATAAGGGTTGAATCTCTCCTTATGGGTGTCTTCCGGCAAATCCTCAAAAGCATCCATAATATAGATAAATTTGCCCAAATAATATCCGGTTTCCCGAAAAAAATCTGCCAATCCGTCTTCTTTCCACGCAAATACTTCTGCAAGCATGCGGCCAAAACAATCTGCCAGAGCAGAAACATTCCTGCAGTCTTCCTGCTCTAATAAATGAAGCCTTTGCATTCCCTCGGCAATTGCTCTTGCCTGTCTTGGATAGTGTTGCTCCAATCGTCTGCTCTGCCCACGATACATCTGAACTCCCAATGATGCCGCCAGCGAATGTTCATCCTGCTTATCGTCCACAAAATGATAATAGCTCAGAAGCATATTAATATCTGCTGCATAGTTTGCTGCTTCCGTACGGATCACACGTCGTTTGCCTGCCGGATGGATAATACATCGCTTGTGTTCCTCCTTTACCGCCAGATCATACACTGATGAAAGCAACAACACCAAAAATGTCATGTCATACGTCAGCGTAACCTGCCCCCGCAGCCCATAGGTATCCCGCAATGAATGACACAGGCCGCAGTAAAAACCCTTGTAACACTCATAGTCTTTTACTAACAGCTCCGGTTTACGGATTCTTACATAACCAAACATGCTACTTCCATCCTCTCTTTTTTTCTAACGTTGTTTATCATAACATAAAAATATGATATGATGTTAAACGAAAAATTAAATTTATATTAAAAACTCAAATTTCGCACATCCAAAGCTTCTGTTAGGTCGCATATTGCTTATTATGTCAAAGAATACTAAGTATTTTGCAGCCACAACATAGTGATTTCTGCAAGCAGCGAACTATAGTAATTGCCTTGCCGCATTTTCGTTTTTGGTGATTTCTAGATTTTGTTATCTCTGATGATTGATTTACATGCCTTTCGGAAACTCGAAGTCCCGGAAGCAAGGTAATCATCATTTTTGAAAGGGACTTT
>ERZ838516.4341-NODE-4341-length-11089-cov-16.221407_pt1 | contig 11089 bp, 9 predicted proteins | sample MGYA00519910_ERZ838516 | MGnify/ENA primary metagenome ERZ838516 (study PRJEB31850, sample SAMEA3708837) | human gut metagenome | biome: human gut; feature: human-associated habitat; material: faeces | place: China | collected 2014 ... | reverse complement strand
CGGCCATGTGCGGCGCACTGATGCTGCTGACCGGCAAGTGGACCACCAAGGGCGTGCACACTGTGGAAGAGTTTGATCCGGACCCGTATCTGGACGCTCTGGACAAGTACGGCCTGCCCCGCTCCGAGAGCCACGCCCCGGCTCTGGTGGACTGATGCGGCTGGCCGACACCCGCCCGCCCTTTGCGGGGCTGGCGAACCTTTCTGAGGCTGCACTGGCTGCCCTGCCCACCCCCTGCTATCTGCTGGATGAAGCCCGGCTGCGCCGCAACGGCGAGATCCTGCTGGGCGTGCAGCAGCGGACAGGCTGCAAGATCCTGCTGGCCCAGAAGGCCTTTTCCAACTACGACCTCTACCCGGTGCTGGCCCCCTATCTGGCGGGCACCGAGGCCAGCGGCCTGTACGAGAGCCGCCTGGGCAGGGAGGAGCTGACGGAGAAGGAGAACCATGTGTTCTGCGCCGCCTACCGGGCCGACCAGTTCGAGGAGCTGCTGCAATATGCTGACCACATCGTGTTCAACTCGCCCCACCAGCTGGCAAAGTTCGGCCCGGCCGCAAAGGCGGCGGGCAAGAGCGTGGGCCTGCGGGTGAATCCCGAGTACTCCACCCAGGAGGGCCACGAGATCTATGACCCCTGCGCCCCTGGCAGCCGTCTGGGCACCACCCGTGCCCAGTGGGATGCCGCTGCGGCGCAGCACCCTGACCTGCCCGACCTGCTGGACGGCCTGCACTTCCACACCCTGTGCGAGCAGGATTCCGACGCGCTGGCGGCCACCCTGCCCGCGCTGGAGGCGAAATTCGGTGACCTGCTGCCCCGGATGAAGTGGCTCAACTTTGGCGGCGGGCACCACATCACCCGCCCGGATTACGACCTTGCCACGCTGGAAAAGTGTATCACCGGGACGCAGGAAAAGTACGGCGTGCAGGTGTATCTGGAACCGGGCGAGGCCTGGGCGCTGAACGCAGGCTACCTCGTCACCACGGTGCTGGACACCCTGCAGAATGGTCAGACACATCTTGCCATTCTGGATATGTCCGCAGCCTGCCACACGCCGGATGTCATCGAGATGCCCTACCGCCCGCCCCTGCTGGACGCGGGCGAGCCGGGGGAAAAGCCCTGCACCTTCCGGCTGGGCGGCCCCACCTGCCTTGCCGGGGACGTGGTGGGCGATTACAGCTTTGCCGCCCCCCTCACCGAGGGCGACCGGCTCATCTTCGGCGACATGGCCATTTATTCCACCTGCAAGAACAACACCTTCAACGGGATGCCCCTGCCGGATATCTGGGTACTGCATGAAAACGGCACCACCCAGCCGCTGGCCCGCTTCGGCTACCACGATTTCAAATACCGTCTGGGCTCTCCCCGCTGAGCCGCCCGGATACACAAACACCCCTCTGCGCTCCTTTCGGAATGCAGAGGGGTGTTTGCTTATGAAACGGAGAACTCAGATCTCGTACCACTTGATCTCGTTGGCATCCAGATGCAGGTCGAAATGGTTGCCGCCGGTGGTGTAAACGGTGGTGTCCTGCGGCTCGTAGGTGTTGTTCACCACGCAGTACTTGCCATTTTTCACGTAGGCGTGCACCTCCACGTTGTAGTTGGAGCTGAACCAGGTGTGCAGCTCCTCCTCGCTGTGGGCGCTCCACAGAATGGCACGGTACAGGGTGCGGCTGTTGGCAAAGCTGTAGGGAACGCCGCTGATGTACACGGCGCGGCCCTTACCGAAATCGTGTGCCGCCATCTGCACTTCCCGGTTCCGCTGCACCAGCACCTCGGTACCCTCGAGGGCGTAGATGTTCTTCTTGCCCTCGCCAAAGTCGATGGGCTGGTCGGCATCCTGCAGGATGAAGTGGTCCGGGTGCTCGTCCCAGTTGTACTTGTCGTAGTTGAGGGTGAAGCCGTTTTCCTCCTCCACGCCCAGCACGCTGGCCAGCTGGAGAATGTGGCCCTGATAGGCATGGCCGGAGGGCTCACCCACGCCGATAAAGCCGCCGCCGTTCCAGACGAATTTCCGGATCGCGGAGGAGATCTCCGGGTCCTCCCACCAGATGCCGCCAGTGTGGGCGGTGTCGGCATCGCCCACATTGATGATGACATCGAGGCTGTCCAGCAGAGCGGGGTCCTTCTTGATGTCCTCAAAGCTGATGAACTTCACGTCAAAGGGCGCGCCGGACAGCATTTCGATGACCCCGGAATAGCTGTAATTCTGCTTGTAGTAAAGGGCGTGGTGCACCATGTGGCAGCCCCAGGCCCGCATCTTGCCCCAGCAGTTCAGCACGGCCACCCGCTTGACGCAGTAAGGCGTGGTGCCCTTGATGTTCTCATACAGCTCGCGGAACTCGCTGCAGACGCTCTCTACATAGTCCACGAACTCCGGGAACTGCAGCGCCAGTTTCAGGTAGCCGCCGTAGCCGATGCGGTCAATGGGCTTGCGCAGGATGGCGCGGCGGGCCGTGACCCAGTTTTCCTTGGCCTCCCGCACCGGGTCGCCGCCCTCGTGGAAGGTGTCCGGGAAGAAGTAGGGCAGGAAGCGGCCCTCCGTATACTTCACGCCCTCAATGTCCGAGATCAGGCGCAGAGTGGAACCGTTGCCCACACTGCCCACCACGGCATCCAGACCGATGGTCTTGAACTCCGGCATGAACGGCTCGGTGCCGATCCAGTGGTCACCCAGGAACATCATGGCCTCGCACCCGCACTCGTGGGTGATGTCCACCATCTCCTTGGCAAGCTTTGCCACCTCCCGGCGCTGGAAGGCCTGAAAATCCCGGAATTCCTTGCTGGGCACACGGTACTGGTTGTTGTAGTAGCCCTGATCGATGATGTACTCCGGGCGGAACTTGTAACCCACCTCCTGCTCGAACTGATTCAGGATATAGGGGCTGACCGAGGCGGAGTAGCCGTACCAGTCCACAAACTTTTCCCGCTTGAGCTCATCGAAGATGAGGGTGAACTGGTGGAAGAAGGTGGTGTAGCGGATCACGTTGACATAGGGGTGCTCTGCAATGAACTTGCGCAGGCGCTCCATGGAATACTTGTGGGTCTTGGGCTGGCGGACATCAAAGGTGATCTGATGCTCGAAGTTGGTCCAGCCGTTGGTGGTGGCGTTGTACATGTGCACCGGGTCCCAGATCAGGTAGGCCAGAAAGCTGACCGTATACTCATGGAACGGCACAGCCTGCACGGTCACGCTGCCGTCGGCGTAGCTCCACAGCTCCGGGGGCACGGGCTGACCGGTGGTGCGGTCCATGACCTCCCACCAGCGGGTGATATCATCGTTGGTGTTCACCTGCATCAGCTCCGGGCTGATGCCCTTCATCAGCGGGATGGTCACGGTGTCGCCGGGGGCGGTGTAGAAGCCGGTCATGATGTAGCACTGCTGCACCTCGTCCGGGTTTGCCTTAGCCCATGCGTTGTCCTTGCGGGTGGTATAGTAAGTGGAGTAGATCTTTGCGTCGGCATCCTTCAGCTCCTGCGGAAAGTCGGTGCCGTCGCAGTCACGGATGGCATCCGCGCCCCACTTTTTCAGGATCTCCAGCGTTTCGGACACCACATCCAGATCGGTCGGGATCGTTACGCGCCCGGTCATTCTATTTTCTTCCATGGGAATTCTCCTTTACCTCTCTTCTCCTCAATCCTGATAGGGGGCGTTATAGAGCGCCAGCACAGCCAGCAGCAGCGCCACCCCCAAAAGCATGATGCCAAGACCAGCCAGCTGCCCGGTCATTTTCCAGCCTGCTGTCACCAGCGCGATGGACAGCACAAACAGCACCAGCATCAGCACCATGCGCAGGGCGGGATGATTTTTCCAGAATGCTTTCATCGTTTGTCACCTTACCCTTTCAGACCGCCCACGGTCATGCCCTGTGTCAGCTGCTTCTGCACGCAGATGTACAGGATCAGGGTGGGCAGCATCACCAGCACCAGACCGGCATACATGGTGCCGTACTGGGCCGCGCTCTGCTGGGCCTGCATCAGATTCAAAAGGCCCACCGGCAGGGTGCGGGGCGCGCTGGTGGAGCTCATCAGCGTCATGGAAATGATGTACTCGTTCCAGAAGGACAGGAAGTTGAACAGGATGATGGTGATGATGGAGGGCTTTGCCATGGGGAAGATGATGCGGGTCATGGTGGAGAAGTAGCTTGCACCGTCGATGTAGGCAGCCTCCTCAAAATCATGGGGCAGGGTGGCAAAATAGCCCGAAAGCAGATAGATGGTAAAAGGCAGAGCCGTGGCTGCGTACACCACCGCCAGCACCACCAGATTGTTCAGCAGGAAGCTGCTGCCAAAGTGGCTCTTCAGCCAGACATCGCCGTCCCGCAGCATCAGGAAGATGGGCACCACGATGTAGTTGACATTGATGAACAGGCCTGCCATAAACAGGGTGTTCAGCAGTTTGCGGCCCTTGAACCGGAAGCGGGACAGGCAGTAGGCGGCAGGCAGCGCAATGACCAGCAGCAGCACCAGCGCCAATGCGGTCACGATGACAGAGTTGAGCATATACTCGCCCATCTTGGCTCCGTTCCACGCATTGACAAAGTTCTGCCAGTAGAACCCGGCAGGCAGCGCCCACGGGTTGCCGTAGAACTCCGCGTTCTGCTTGATGGAGGCCATGAATACCCATGCCACCGGCACGATGATGATCACCGCCAGCAGGACCAGCACAAAATAGATAAAGAACTTGTAGAGACCTTCCGCCGAGCGGGAAGATCTTTCGGTGGTATTCTGCATCTTCTTCCCTCCTTAGAATTCCAGCGGATCGCGGTCGGTGGCCTTGTTGACACAGGCGGACAGTGCAAACGAGAACAGGAAGATGACCACGCCAATGGCCATGCTGTAGCCATACAGGCCCGCGTCCTTCTGGCTGTACATATAGCTCAGCGCCACATCCGAAGCACCGTTGGGCCCGCCGCTGGTCATGGCCTTGACAAAGAGGAAGGCCATGTTGATGGTGGAGATGATGAAGAAGGTCAGGGTGGTGCGGATGTTGGTCCAGATGAGGGGGATGGTGATCTGGAAGAACTGGGTCAAGCGGCCCGCACCGTCCAGATTGGCGCTCTCGTACAGGCTGGCGGGCACCGAGGACATGGAAGCCATATACATGACCATGTAATAGCCCACGGCCTGCCAGACCATGGCGAGGATGATGGAGGGGATGACCAGCTTTTCGCCCTTCCAGAGGATGGGGTCTGTCATATCCCGGAACAGGCCGATGATGCTGTTGAGCATACCGTTTTCCGGCTTATAGATGGCCGAGAAGATGCCGGAGATGACGACCACCGACAGGATGTTGGGGATGTAGAAGATGACCCGGAAGAAATTCTGCCCCTTGATCTTTTCTCGGGTCAGAATGGCTGCAAACACCAGCGCAAAGGCAAAGGTGACAATGGTCACTACCACCACCAGCAGGATCATATTCTGCATGGAGCGGATGAACTGGGCATCCTTGAGCAGGTGCTGGAAATTCTTCAGGCCCACAAAGGTCTCGTTGGGCGAGTAGGCACCGCGCTCGTACAGGCTCATGCGGAACACGTTGAGGGTGGGCAGGATCATAAAGAGAAAGAACAGGATCGTGGCCGGTGCCACGCAGAGAAAAACGAACCGTCTGCGGCTTTTGTCAGATCTCATAGACAAACCGCTCCTTTCTGTCGGAACCCGAAAACCACAAAAAGCGGAGGCGGTCAAAACCGCCCCCGCTGGGCAGGGTTCAATTACTCAACGATATTGGCACGCATCTGGTCGCTGGCGGACTTGATGCCGTCGATCCACTGCTGCTCGGTCATGCTGCCGGACACCAGAGAGTTGACAGGGTCGAAGAACACGGTGCGCACTTCCACGCCGGGGATGGCGCTGAAGGCTGCAAAGTTGCCCATGGCGGCCTTTGCGCCGTTGTCGTAGATGGAGTAGAACATCTTGTTGTCGCCTTCCAGATCATCGGCGATGCCCAGCACAGGCTGGATGGCACCGCTCTCGGCGAACAGCTTGCAGGCCTCGTCGCTGTACAGGTAAGCCACGAACTGCTTGGCGGCATCCAGATGCTCGGCACCAGCCGGAATCCATGCCTGCTCGAACCAGGTGTAGCTGTACTGGTCGCCGCCGGCCTTGACAGCGGGCAGGGCGGTCATGCCCCACTCAAAGCCATCGGCACGGGGAGCCTCTGCCATCTCACCCACGATCCAGGTGCCGTTGGGCATGAACAGAGCCTTGTTGTCCAGCACCAGCTGCTGGTTCTGGGTAAAGTCCTGATCGTTGGCCTGTGCGGGGGTAATGGGGTTGGTGTAGGAAGCCAGCTTGTTGACGATATCAAAGCAGGTCTTTGCCTCCGGGGTATCCCAGATGCCTTCCTCATAGTGGGTGGCCTTGTTGAAGAACTCCGGGCCGCCGGCGGCATACATCAGTGCGTAGAAGAACGCATCAAAGTAGCCGGTGGTGGGGTAGGTGAACAGGTAGGTACCCTCAGCGGCAGCCTTGTCGCCCAGTTCCCACATCTCGTCCCAGGTGGTGGGCACGTCCCAGCCCTTTTCCTTCAGGAAACCGGCGTTGTAGAACAGGCCGCAGGGGCTGTAGAACATGGGAGCCAGATAGGTCTTGCCGTCGCCGTAGGGGTTGGTCAGGGAGGTGTCAGTAAAGCCGCCTGCGATCTTCTCGCTCACCTTCTTGCTCTCGCCGGGCACGGTCATGCTCAGCACGTCGGTGATGTCCGCGATCAGGTTGCCCTTGATGAACTGCTCGGTCAGGGCAGCCTCACGGCCGGTAGCCAGGTGGACCACGTCGGGATAATCGCCGCCCTGCATAGAAGGTCCGATGACATCCTCCAGCTTCTTATCGGTGGTCAGCTCCACCTTGATGCCGGTCTGGGCGGTAAAGGCCTCGGTGACCTTCTTCCACATATCAGCGCCATAGCCGGTCTCGATGGCGGCGACCTTGATGGTCACGTCCTCAGCGGGAGCGGCAGATGCAGCAGCGGAAGAAGCCGTGCTGGAAGCTGTGGAGCTGGAAGAACCGCCGCAGGCAGCCAGACCCAGTGCAGCGGCACCCACACCGGCCACTTTCAGGAAATTGCGACGAGAAATACGTTTCATAATGTGTCCTCCATCATAAAGTTCCATTCATGCACAGCCGGAGCAAACAGGTTTTGCCCGAGGGGCTGTGTTTTTTTCTGATCCCAATATAGAGGTTTTTACAGTTTCCAACAAGGTCTTTGTTGTTTCATTTTTTAGAAATATTGCTCTTTTATCATTTTCTTTAGCAAAAGCACTAAATTTTGCGGCATTGTTTTGGTACATTTTCCCTGCTTGTAACCAATTTGACATATTTCCGTCTTTCTGTGCAGAGGAAAATATTTACCATGTCTAAAAAACAGGACTTGCTTTTTTTCTTATTTGCCCCTATAATGAGAAAAAATGCACGAAGCAGTGCGGCGTTTTTCGCATTTTATTTTTAGTATCTTGCTTTTATTTTTATACTTTTTGCGTCTGCTTCAAAAGGAGCCTTTTATGAGTACCGAGCGCTTTGATATCCGCCACGCTCCCGCTCCACGGGAATCCTTCCGGCTGCTGTACATCAGCAAGAGCAGATTCGGCGGCGACTGGAACAGCACTGTCCACACCCATTCCTGCACAGAGCTGTTCTACTGCCTCAGCGGCGAGGGGCAGTTTCTGCTCAGCGGGCAGCTGTTCCCGGTCAAGCCGGATGATATGGTCATCGTCAACCCGCAGGTGGAGCACACCGAGCTGAGCCTGAACGCCTCGCCTCTGGAATACATCGTGCTGGGTGTTTCGGGCATCGAGATCCTGTTCGGCAAAGCCGATTCCACCTACGCCATCTTCAACTGCCGGGAAAACCGGGAGCGGATGGTAACGCTGCTGCACATGCTGCTGGCCGAGGCAGACCGCAGTCTGGACGGCTGCGAGACCGTCTGCCAGGACCTGCTGGAAGTCCTGCTCATCTGGCTGGTGCGGTGCACCACCCTCTCTTTGCAGGTGGAGGAATCCCCCCGCTCTGACAACCGGGAATGCGTGGAGATCAAGCGGTATCTGGACAACAACTACCGGGAGGACATCTCCCTTGATACCCTTGCCGAGGTCGCCCACATCAACAAATATTATCTGGCCCACACCTTCCAGAAGGCGTACGGCATTTCTCCCATCACCTACCTGAACCGCCGCCGCATTGAGGAGAGCAAATATATGCTGGGCAACACCGGTTACAGCCTGGCGCAGATCAGCGAGCTGATGGGATTTTCCTCCCCCAGCTACTTTTCGCAGTGCTTCCGCAAGGCGGAAGGCCTGACCCCCAACGAATACCGCCGTCAGGTGCGGCAGGGACAACGCCCTGCACCTGCCAAACGGCATGAAGGATAAGAAATGAGGAACCCAAAATGAAACCTGTTACCGAATCCATTCTCAACGCCGCCGCAAATGCCTTTGATTTTGGCGGGCCTGTGGTCTGCGATGCCCGTCACTACGGCGAAGGCCACATCAACGATACCTTCGTGGTCTGGCGGAAGGACCACGCCAAGCGCTTTATCCTGCAGCGCATCAACACCGACACCTTTACCGACCCGGTGGGCCTGATGGAGAACATCTGCGGCGTGACCCGGCATCTGCGGGAGAAGATCCTTGCCGCAGGCGGCGACCCGGCACGGGAGACCCTGAACGTGATCCCCACCCTGTCCGGTGCGGCCTGCCATCTGGATGCCGAGGGCGGCGCGTGGCGCGCCTACGACTTTGTAGAGGACACCATCTGCCTGCAGCAGGTGGGCAGCGAGGCCGACTTCCGCACTGTTGCCGAGACCCTGGGCAAATTCCAGAACCAGCTGGCAGATTATCCGGCCTCTACCCTCCACGAAACCATTGCCCGCTTCCACGACACGCCCAACCGCTATGCAAACTTTGAAAAAGCCCTTGCCGCCGATGCGCTGGGCCGTGCCAAGGACATTGCACCGGAGGTCGCCTTCATCCATGCGCGGGAAAAGGATTGCCATGCCCTGCTGGATCTGCTGGCAGCCGGTGAGATCCCGCTGCGTGTCACCCACAACGACACCAAGATCAACAACGTCCTGATCGATGCCGCCACCGGAAAAGGCATCTGTGTCATTGACCTTGACACCGTGATGCCGGGCCTGTCGGCCTACGATTTCGGCGACTCCATCCGCACCGGTGCCAACGACTGCGCCGAGGACGAGCCCGACCAGAGCAAGGTCCACTTTGACCTGCACCTGTACGAGGTGTTCGCCAAGGGGTATCTCTCCACCGCCGGGGCTTCCATGAGCCCTGCGGAGAAAAAGAGCCTTGCCTGGGGTGCCAAACTGATGACGCTGGAGTGCGGCATTCGCTTTCTGACCGACTATCTGGAGGGCGACCACTATTTCCACACCGCCCGCCCCGGCCACAACCTTGATCGCGCCCGCACCCAGTTCACGCTGGTGCGCCAGATGGAAGAGGTGTTCGATCAGATGCTGGAGATCGTCAGCTGAACCGGCATCCCCTGACCCGCCGAAGCACCAATGACCCGGGGGCCGCACTGAACCGCCTGCAAAACATCTGAAAACGATGCAGGCAAGGCAGTGCAGCCCCCATTTTTTGCGGCAGAGAAAAAGAAAAGCACCATACTTCCTACGAAGTACAGTGCTTTTTTGGTGGAGAATAGCGGGATCGAACCGCTGACCTCTTGCATGCCATGCAAGCGCTCTCCCGAACGGTATCGAAACACACCCCCACACGAAAGCGTGGGGGCAGGCTTAATTTCGCGTTGTTACGTTCTATCCACCAAAAAGGTTCACAGCTGCATCCTGCTTCCAGGAATCATGCTCCGCCTACAAGGCAATTTTACCACCCAATTTTTAAGTGTGTCAATGGGTTTTGCTCAGAGAGAAGGTCATTTACGAGAAAAGTTTTTTCTGACAGCTTACTTAGCGCAATTTTGATTTTACACATCAAAGTTGCGCTTTTTATTTTCCCCAAAAGTATTGACAAGGAGGTTTTCTCAACGATGCCGATATATTATCGCTGTTTTTTATCTGTGAACCAACCGCATGACCCTTGACTACTTCTACGGACAGGCCGGAGAGCTTTTCTCCTTCTACCGCATTCCCAAGGCACTTTTTCAAGAAACACGGTTTCAAGACCTGTCAACCGATGCCAAAACACTCTATGGCATCCTGCTCGACCGCATGAGCCTGTCCGTGAAAAACGGCTGGCTGGACGCGCAGAACCGGGTGTTCATCCTCTTCACGATCGAGGATGTCAAGAGGGCATTGTGTTGCGCAGACAACAAAGCGACCAAGCTGCTGCGGGAGCTTGAAAAGTTTGGTCTGATTGAACGAAAACGCCGAGGGCAAGGAAAGCCAAGTTTGGTGTATGTGAAGAACTTTTCGGCAGAATCTTCAAAAGAGAGTGTCAAGAATCGTGATAATGACGATTCTTGTGGCTTCAAAATCGCGTGTCAAGACCCTGCAAAATCACGATGTAATAAGACTAAAGAGAATGATACTGAAATGAGTGAGACTAATCTCTTCTATTCCGAAGAATCGGATGGGATGAGTAAGCGCACCCAACTGGAAGAATATTTTTCGCAGTCTTTGGAGATAGACCTTCTGCTCCGACTCTGCCCGGATGATGAGGACATCATCTACCAGATCGTTGATTTGCTGGTGGACACCTGTGCGACCAAGCGAAAGATACTGCGGATCGCCGGGGATGACCGCCCTGCCGAGGTAGTGCGCAGCCGGTTTATGAAGCTGAACGCCGACCACATCAAATTTGTGTTGAAGTGCCTTGCAGAGAACAGCAGCCCAATCAGGAACATGAAACAATACCTGCTCGCTTCTCTGTACAACGCACCGACCACCATGCAGCTTTACTATCAGAATCAGACCAACCACGATTTAGCGAAACGGAGGTGATAGAAATTTCTAAGAAAGCAACCACGATTGCCGTTGTCAACCAGAAAGGCGGTACCGGCAAAACAACAACCTGCGAAAATCTGGGTGTTGGCCTTGCTGCCGAAGGCAAGAAAGTTTTACTGGTAGATGCTGACCCGCAGGGTTCACTCACCATTAGTATGGGCTGGCAGAAGCCGGACGAAC
>ERZ838516.4337-NODE-4337-length-11098-cov-3.731595_pt1 | contig 11098 bp, 9 predicted proteins | sample MGYA00519910_ERZ838516 | MGnify/ENA primary metagenome ERZ838516 (study PRJEB31850, sample SAMEA3708837) | human gut metagenome | biome: human gut; feature: human-associated habitat; material: faeces | place: China | collected 2014 ... | reverse complement strand
TGCAAAGGTAAGGGCTTTTTTATTATCTCCAAACAAATCGAAGAAAAAAATCACTAAAAAGCGAATAATCGTAAGAAAAGAACGGTAATAAACCTAAATTTTATCACTTAAAGGTTGAATTTGCAACTATCAGTTAGTAGAGAATGACTGTCCATTTCTGACAAAAGCGCTTAATAATCTGAAATTTACTCCGTATGCACCCGGTAGCAAGCAAATTATTCGTATCTTTGTCCACCCTAAATAAGGGATTTATTAATTAGAAACTATAAATATCAGATGGAAACAGTAGAAAACAAGTACATCACCGTTGCATATAAGCTATATACAGTGGAAGATGGTGAAAAAGAATTGTTCGAAGAAACAAATGCAGAACATCCTTTTCAGTTCATTTCAGGATTAGGCACAACGCTCGAAAGCTTCGAGAACCAGATAACAGCTCTTTCTAAGGGTGATAAATTCGATTTTACCATTCCGGCAGATGAAGCTTACGGAGCCTACGATGAGCAACATGTATTTGATCTTCCTAAAAATATCTTTGAAATAGATGGCAAGTTCGACAGCGAACGCGTAACAGAAGGCAGCATTGTACCTTTGATGACCGGAGACGGTCAACGCGTAAACGCCAGCGTCGTAGAAATCAAACCGGATGTAGTAGTAGTTGACCTTAACCACCCATTGGCAGGCGCTGACCTGATCTTTGAAGGTGAAGTAATCGAAAGCCGTCCTGCTACCAACGAAGAAATTCAGGAACTGGTGAAGATGATGAGCGGTGAAGGTTGCGGTTGCGGATGCGACAGCTGCGGCAGCGACTGTGGCGATGACTGCGGTTGCGAAGGCGGACACTGCCACTAATTTTAAGTAATAGGTAATAAGTATTAAGTATTAATTCCATGCGGATATAGGCGGAAGTTAATACTTAATACTTTTTTTATGCCGTTATTCCAGCTATTACCTATTACTTATTACTTGTTACTTATTACCTGTTAACATCCTCCTTTGTGCGTCATGATATCAAGCACCATCTTATCCGTTTCGTTCATGGCCTGCGAGCCGATTCTTGTCAAGTTACGAATGCTTTGATCGACATCTTCGTCAATAATGCCTTCTACAGAAGTCACACAACGGTCCTCCATTGCCATCATAGCAGATAATACGGCTGTTGAGACTCCGGTTGTTACTTTGAGTGCGCAGCTCGGTTTTGCACCGTCGCAAATCATTCCCGTCAGGTTGGCAATCATGTTTTGAACGGCAAAGGCTACCTGATTATAGTTTCCACCCATCAGCCAGGTGATTCCGCAACTGGAACCCGTGGCAGCTACTACACAGCCACACAAGGCAGAGAGACGTCCCAAACTTTGTTTAATATAGATTACAGTGAGATGACTCAGCATTAAGGCGCGAATCAGTTCCTCTTCGGTTTTACCATTTTCTTCGGCAAATACGACAACGGGAAGTGTGGCGGATATGCCCTGATTGCCACTGCCGGAGTTACTCATGACGGGAATCATTGCACCGGCCATTCTGGCGTCGCAAGCGGCGGAAGTATAAGATAGTATATGAGAGAATACGCTGTCACCCATCACTTTATGTTCATACGTTCCACGGAGCATCTTACCTAAAGAATGCCCATAATTGCCTTTAAAGGCTTGCTCGGCGGCTGCTTTGTTCAGACGTGCCGTATCGAGAATAAAACGGATTTCATCCAGAGGGGATGTCAGGGCAAAATCATAGACTTTGCGCAGATTCAGTTCCAGTGAAGCGTCTTCTTCCTCTTCATTGGCAGTCTGTTGCTTGTCAAGCAGTACTTTTTCATCCGTAGCTATATAGACAAAGGCAGTATGTCCGCCGGCAATCACAGCCGTCGCTTTTTGGCTGCCGGCTGTGCAGATTACTTCGATGTACAGTTTTTCCGTAATATCTTCTTTGAGAGAAATACAGATTCGCTTCTCTGCGATAAACAGTTTGCCTTGTTCTACTGCCTCCGGTGTGCAGTCTCTCAACACTTCCAGTTGATATTCCGATCGGCCGATCAACGCTCCCAAGGCTACAGCTATAGGAAGTCCGACCATATCTGTGCCGGGGATACCGACTCCCATTGCATTCTTTAATATATTGGCACTCAATAACACCTCAATCTTTTCCGGTTTCATTCCTAATGTTTCGGCAGCTTTAGCTACACAAAGCGCTACCGCAATGGGTTCCGTACACCCTATCGCCGGAATCACCTCTTTTTTGATCAAGTCTATTATCTGTTTTCTTTCCGATTCAATCATACCCTATAAGGCTTTAGTTTCCACAAAAGTAGAAAATTCTTTTTTATCAAACATCCATTAGTGAACAAATAAAATTGCAAATTGTTATAAAATCTTCCAAGAACCGAACTTTAACAGTTAGAATAGTAGAAAAATGAAAGCAAAACACGGTATTCTTTATTTGCTGCTAGCCATTTTCTCTTCTTCTTGCATTCGCGAAGAAGCTCCCAATGCAGAGGCAGACATACTCAGTTGCAGATTGCCGGGAGTAGTCATGACAACGAGTCCGATTATCACTAATAATTCCATCAATATATTTGTAGGACCGGGAACGGACATTTCATCCCTTGCACCCGAATTTACATTGACTCCGGGAGCCACTATCGATCCTCCCAGTGGGACGGCTAGAGATTTCCATTCGCCTCAGCAATATACCGTTACGGCTGCCGATGGCTTTTGGAAGAAGAAGTACACCGTATCCGTTATTGATACGGAACTTGCTACTATTTACAATTTTGAGGATACGCTCGGCGGACAGAAATACTACATCTTCGTAGAACGGGAAGGAGAAAAAGTGGTGATGGAATGGGCCAGCGGAAACGCAGGTTATGCAATGACCGGAGTTCCCAAGACAGCCGACGACTATCCGACTTTTCAGTTTGCAAACGGAAAAACCGGAAAATGCCTGTCCTTAGTAACCCGCAGTACCGGATTCTTCGGTAGCATTATGGGAATGCCTATCGCAGCCGGGAACCTGTTTATCGGCTCTTTTGATGTAGGAAATGCAATGAGCAATCCACTGAAAGCGACCAAATTCGGTCTGCCTTTCCGGCATATACCAACTTATCTGGCAGGCTATTACAAGTATAAAGCCGGAGATCAGTTTACAGAAGGCGGCAAACCCGTCAGTGGCAAACGGGATATATGCGATATTTATGCCATCATGTATGAGACCAGTGAATCTGTGCCGACTCTTGACGGAACGAATGCTTTCACCAGTCCCAACCTGGTTTCAATAGCACGCATTGACGACGCCAAAGAGACGGACGAGTGGACATACTTTAAACTTCCCTTCCATATGTTATCCGGAAAATACATAGATAAAGAGAAGCTAACGGCAGGAAAGTATAATGTAGCTATCGTATTCACTTCCAGCCTGGAAGGAGATCATTTTAACGGAGCTATCGGAAGTACATTGTTGATTGATGAAGTCGAACTAATCTATCGCTCGGAAGACTGATTCCATTCGACCAACGATCTGATAGCAGCTATGGAAGGCAGAACAGAGCAACTATAATGAAATAACTAATGATTTAATAATAATGAAAAGATGAAAATCCATTCCTATATATTCAGTTTACTCGCCTGTCTGGTGATAGCCCTCCCCGGCTATTCACAGGTTGACAGAAACGAAACACTTATTCGCTCCGCTCTTCACGGACTGGAATATGAAATCAAAGCAGGGTTCAGCATCGGCGGTACAGCCCCGCTCCCGCTGCCTGTCGAAATCCGTTCGATTGACGGCTACAACCCAACGCTGGCTATCAGCATCGGAGGAGAAGTAACCAAATGGTTTGCCGTTCAAAATAAGCTCGGAGTCATTGTAGGGCTGCGGCTGGAGAATAAAGCCATGACAACGGAAGCCACCGTCAAAAACTATAATATGGAAATCCTCGGACAGGGAGGAGAAAGAATCAGCGGTGTCTGGACAGGAGGAGTCAAAACCAAAGTCTACACTTCCGGACTGACAATTCCTCTAATGGCTACTTACAAGTTGAGCAACCGTTGGAATATTAAAGCCGGACCTTATTTTTCGTATCTGCTTTCAAGAGAATTTTCGGGGCACGTATATGAAGGATACCTGCGTGAAGGCGACCCCGTAGGCCCCAAAGTCGAATTTACGGATGGTAAAATCGCTACTTATGACTTCTCGGACGACCTGAGACATTTTCAGTGGGGCCTGCAAATAGGAGCCGGATGGAGAGCATTCAAACACCTCAATATATATGCAGACCTCACCTGGGGATTGAATGATATCTTCAGAAATGACTTTCAGACCATTACTTTTGCTATGTATCCGATCTACTTGAATATCGGATTCGGATATGCTTTCTAGCTGACCAAAGACGGATTAATCCTTACCGGATTCCTCCACCTGCTTCACACCGGAGAAAGCAACTTTCACGGTCTGCTTCAATGCAGGTACTTTTACCTGAATATTCATTGTAGCATTTCCACTTTGCACCGTTCCTTCTATACTGGTGGCACAGGTACCCAAAGCAGCGGCATCCCCCTGAAAAGTAAGGTCTTGCTGTCCGGTGAAAGTCGAAGCGTCCGTTTCCTTTTTCACTGCACACTTGTCTATTACGATATCGCCGAACTTTAATATGTTTCCGTTTATAAACAGTTCAAATTCCTTCAGTTCCATCTTTACTTCCGTATCACTGACCTGAGAGAAAGTAATAAACTTCGGAAGTCCGTCGGCAATCACAACTTCCTGGTCAGAGCCATCGGGCAGCATTGAAATATCGAGATTTCCCCAATACGTTCCCACCACATCGGGAGCAGTCACCACAGCCTCTTCTTCCGGAGGAGTCGTTTCATCATTGACCGTATTATCGTCATCACTGCTACAAGCCGTCAAAAGAGAGACAGAGCATATCAATGCCCACAAATACAATAGATTCTTTTTCATAATTTTCGGGTTTAGTTATTAAATAATCGTCATTTATAAACTAAAAAGAGGAAAAAAGGTTCAATTTGCTTCCTTTTCCGAAGATATTTTGAATTCACAACCTTCTTATCGAAAACTTTGTTATATTTGCATAGAGTAATTTTAAAAAAGCCACAACTATGTTTAATTCATTTGGCAACATCTTTCGGCTCACCAGCTTCGGCGAGTCTCATGGAAAAGGAGTTGGGGGAGTAATTGACGGATTTCCTTCCGGAATCACAATCGACGAAGAATTTGTACAACAAGAACTAAATCGACGCCGTCCGGGACAATCCATCCTCACCACACCACGCAAGGAAGCGGATAAAGTGGAGTTTCTTTCAGGCATCTTCGAAGGCAAATCAACCGGATGTCCTATCGGATTTATCGTTTGGAACGAGAATCAACATTCCAATGACTACAATAACCTGAAAGAGGTATACCGCCCTTCACATGCGGATTACACCTACAAAGTGAAGTACGGCATCCGTGATCATCGCGGTGGCGGACGTTCTTCTGCCCGTGAAACGATTGGCCGGGTCGCAGCCGGTGCAATTGCGAAAAAAATCCTGGAACAATTAGGAATCGACCTGATTGCCTTTACCCGTTCTATTGGAGATATCTGTATTCCTGAAACGGAATATCGTTATGAAGATATTGCCGAAAATATGTTATATATGCCAAATAATGCTTATGCAAAAAAAGCTTCCGATTATCTGGAATCCTGCATGAAAAATCAGGATTCTTCCGGTGGAATTGTGGAATGCCGCGTAAAAGGCATGCCGGCCGGAATCGGTGAGACAGTCTTTGATAAACTTGACGCTTCTCTCGCAAAAGCTGTCGTTTCCATTGGTGCTGTCAAAGGTGTGGAAATCGGTGACGGATTTGAAGCTTCAAAAAGCCACGGCAGCAGTAACAATGATGCATTTACATGTCAGAATGGTGCCGTTATAAAAAAGACGAACCACGCCGGCGGAATCCTCGGAGGTATGAGTGATGGTTCTGAACTGATTTTGCGGGCTGCATTTAAACCGACTCCTTCCATCAGCAAGGAACAGCAGACCATCAATACGGCTTTCGAAGATACGACGATTGCCATTACCGGACGTCACGATCCGGTTGTTGTACCAAGGGCTGTTGTTGTTGTAGAATCTATGGCCGCAATCACAATTTTAGACCAGATGATGATAAATATGTCCTCAAAAATGGATGCCTTAGAAGCATTTTACTGTAAAGAATAATAACGTCAAAAAAAGAGAAGTCCTAAGCTTTTACCCTTACGACTTCTCTTTTCAACTCATTTATCTGTACTATAACCCTACTTTTTCCACATCGGATTTTCTTCACACATAGCAATCTGTTCCGGCATGATTGGGAGTTCCCTGAATCGGTGTCCGGTTGCATTATAAATTGCATGAGCAATTGCCGAAAGTGGTGTATTGATCACGACCTCACCGATAGATTTTGCGCCAAATGGACCAGACTTTTCATAGCTGCTCTCAAACTCTACATGAATATGACCGATATCTTCTCTTGTCGGAATCTTATATTGCATGAGAGAATTTTCATAAAGTCTTCCCTTTGCATCATAAGTGATATTCTCCGTCAGTGCCATTCCGATTCCCTGAAGAATTCCGCCCTCAGCCTGAACTCTTGCCAGGTTTGGGTTCACCGGAGTCCCACAGTCAACAGCAGTATAATAATCTATCACTTTTGCCTGTCCGGTCAGAAGATCCACTTCCACATCTGCCACGCCTGCCATAAATGGCGGTGGTGAAGTCGGCTGGCTCATGGTCACAGTCTCTTCCAGAGCAATACTGTTGCCCGCCATAGACGCTGTTGCAATATCAAACAGGGAAACTTCTGTTTTTTCCAAAGTCTTTTCGCCTCTATAGATGACTTTATCACCGTCAAATTCTACTTCTTTCTCATCACATCCAAGCATCTTAGCTCCGACAAGACAAATCTTATCTCTAAGCTTTCTCGCACACAGCTCAGTTGCCTTTCCGGTTACATAAGTCGTACTGGATGCATAAGATCCTGAATCATATGGTGATGCATCCGTATCTGCTCCAAATACAATTACTTTATCAAGCGGACACTCCAATACTTCTGCTGCAATCTGTGCAAGAATCGTATCACAACCTGTTCCCATGTCTGCTGCTGCAATTCGCATAATGTAGAAGCCTTCATCATTCAGTTTCAGCGCTGCACTGCCTACATCTAATCCACTGATACAAGATCCCTGCATGGCAAGTCCCATACCAAGAGCACGGACTTTTCCATGTCCTAGTTCGCGAACCGGATAATTCTCATCCCAGTGACTCATCTCTTTCACCTTTGCAATACAACGGTCCAAGGCACAGCTTGTATTTGTCTCACCGTAAAATGCCGGCATGACCTGTCCTTCTTTTACTATGTTCATCTCACGAAGTTTCATCGGATCCATATGGAGTTTTTCTGCCAGTTCATTAACTGCTGTCTCAATGGCAAAAAGTCCCTGTGTTGCACCATATCCACGATAAGCTCCAGAAGACATAACATTCGTATAAACCACGTCGTAAACAAAGCGGAATGCCTCTGCTTTTCCGTAAAGCGGAATAGATTTGTGCCCGGACAGTCCGACTGTTGTCGGTCCATGTTCCCCATAGGCACCTGTGTTAGAAATGGTGTACAGATCAATTCCACGGATAGTTCCATCTTTCATAGCTCCAAGTTTCACATGCATTTCCATCTCATGTCGCGGAGAAGAAGCTGTCATACATTCCTCACGGGTGAAAATAATCTTACTCGGCTTCTTTGTCATCCAGGTCACATATGCCGGATAGACCTCACAGACCGCTGTCTGTTTTGTTCCAAAACCTCCTCCGATACGCGGCTTGCTGACACGTACCTGTGATTTTGGAATATGAAGTGCATTTGCAATGATCCTTCTGCAGTGAAACACAATCTGGGTAGAGCTAAATACATTCAGACGTCCATATGTATCAATGGAACAATATGTACGCATTGTTTCCATCATCGTCTGCTGGCACGCTTTTGTATGATATACCTGGTCGATGATAATGTCACAGTCTGACAGTACTTGATCAATATCTCCATGTTCACTCGCCTCATGTGCGCACAGATTTCTTTTATTATCTGCTCCTACCGGACAAAGCGCCTCCCAGTTATCTTCCGGGTGCACCAGAATTGGATTATCCAAAGCTTTATGATAATCAAGGATCGGTTCCAACACCTCGTACTGTACCTTAATCATGGAAATGGCTCTGTCCACCGCTTTTTCTGTCTCTCCTGCCACAATCGCAACCGGATCTCCTACAAATCTGACATGACGATCCAGAATCAGACGGTCATATGGACTGGGTTCTGGATAAGTCTGTCCTGCACATGTAAATCTTCGTCCGTTCTGGTCGATATCCTTCCATGTATAGATGGCCTCAATTCCAGGAACTTTCATTGCCTTATCTGTCTGAATCTCCTGCACCACCGCATTTGCATGAGGGGATCTGAGCAGTTTCACGATCAGACAATCTTCCGGGATCATATCATCCATATATACTGGCTGACCGGTCACAAGCTGCATGGCATCTTTTTTTCTGACTGGCTGATTTACAATTTGCATGATACTTCCTCCCCTCTTTTTTCTTTCTTCCAGACAAGGAAATTCTGGATTCCACGAAGCTGTCCCTCATACCCGGAACAACGGCACAGATTCCCTGCCAGATACTCTTTTATCTCTTCCTCATTCGGAAATTCATTTTCACGGAATAATGCCAGTGCATTCATAATCATGCCCGGATTACAGAAACCACACTGCTCTGCTCCCTGGTCTGCAATGAATGCGCCAAACTCTTCCGCTTCTTCCTTAAGCCCTTCGAGCGTTGTGACTTTATGTCCATCTACTCTGGCTGCCAGAATAGAACAGGACAGTACCGGCTTGTCATCTAAAAATACTGTGCAAAGTCCACAACCTGAAGTCTCACATCCACGTTTTACACTTTTACATCCATGCTTTCTTACAAAATCTATAAGAAGCAGGTCCGGTTCGATCTCTTCCTGAATTTTCTTTCCATTAAGTACGATACTAATCTGCATTTCTGTCACCTCCCAGTATACGAAGTGCGCGAACGGTCATAACCTCTGCCAGATGGCTTCGATACTCAGCAGTTCCTCGCATATTACTTCCAGTCGGAAGCTTTTCTTTTATCTCTTTGGCAAATGTGTGCATCACTTCTTCTGTAACATTTCCATCTGTCAACCCCTTCAACAATCCAGCCGCGTCTTCGAACAACATAGCTTTTCCCGGTCTGGCACCGATACTAATACGCATCTTATCAGCAAAGATTGCTGCTGTCAGGTTAAGTGTCGGGAAATCTGTCACTGTATTTCTCACAGACTGATAACAAATATGAACTGGCGTCTTCTTTATTATAATGTGAACCAGAATGTCATTGTCTCTTTTAAGTTTCGCAAACTCCTGAATGGACATGATTCCTCCTTTGTAAAGCTCCACATCACAATCTAATGCAAGCAGAAGTGTCAACACATCTGAGAATCCAAATCTGCCGAACAGACTTCCTCCGACTGTTGCAAGATTACGGAACTGTACTCCTACAATATGTCGAAATGCGTCTTTCACTGCGCCTTCTGTATAATGAGACAATCCTTCATGCAATTCCATCTGACGAAGCGTGACCATGCAACCGATCCTGAACTCCTCTTCTGTCTCTTCGATCTGATCCAGCCCAAGTCCGGACAGATCGATTGCAGTCTGCACATTAGCATCACTCATCTTTACCCAGAGCATACCTCCAATAATCCGGTTCGTGCGCTTCTGGTTCAGCTCCCAGGCTTCTTCCAGGTTTTCTACCTTTTTATAATTCTTGATCTTAATCATAATCTCTCTTCATTCTCCCTGATTTTTCAGAAATTTTAAAATCCATTTTGCATAAATAACCAATTATATTTTACGGAAATATAGGTGATTTGTCAAAACCTGTTTTTGTTCTTTTTTATCATTCAAAAATCTGATCCAGATTTTCCAGAATTACATCTGCACTGATTGGTTTAGCAATGTGACCATTCATACCAGCCTTGACCGCCTTTTTACGGTCTTCCTCAAAAGCATTTGCAGTCATCGCAATGATTGGGATATTCGCACATTTGTGATTGTTCAGCGTACGTATCTCCCGGGTTGCAGTATAGCCATCCATCTTCGGCATCTGAATATCCATAAAAATCAGATCATATTTCCTGCCTTCTGCTGATGACATGATATTCACAGCATCTGTGCCATCCTCTGCTGTATCCACTTCCAGACCAATTTCTTTCATGATTGCTGTTGCAATCTCGCGGTTCAACTCATTATCCTCTACAAGAAGGACTTTTTTACCTGCATAACTCTTTCGGTTTTTCGCCTGAGCCTTCTGTTTTTCATTCTTAAGGAGTTCTCTTTGCGTCTGACTCATCAGAACTTCCCGCAGCTCTGAAAGAAACAACGGTTTCGACACAAATGCAGTTACTCCCGCCTCTCTTGCCTCCTGTTCAACATCTGACCAGTCATAAGCAGTCAGGATAATAATCGGATACTCCTCTCCAACCACCATACGGATCCTGCGTACTGTCTCGATTCCGTTCATATCCGGCATCAGCCAGTCAATGATATACACTTTAAATTCCTGATTCTGTTCATACGCTTCTTTTGCCCGAAGTACCGCTTCTTTTCCAGAAGTTGTCCAGTCTGCTGTCATTTCAATCTCACGCAGCATTCTGCTCACACTCATACAAGTTTGTGCATCATCATCCACCACAAGCGCTCTGGCACCTTTTAGCTCTGGAACAGGTTCCCGTTTCACTATCTCTCCTGATGTTTCGCATTCAAGCATAATTGTAAATTCTGTTCCTTTTCCGGTTTCACTTTCAACCTGAATTGTACCGCCCATCATGTCCACAATGTTTTTGGTGATCGCCATTCCAAGACCGGTTCCTCCAATCCCATTCTCCGTAACAGTATGCTCTCTTGAAAAAGAATCAAACACATGCTTTCGGAACTCCCTAGACATTCCGATTCCATTATCCTTCACACTGAAAACGACCGTTATGTATCCATCTCTTCTACATGACTTCTCCG
>ERZ838516.4334-NODE-4334-length-11105-cov-3.288416_pt1 | contig 11105 bp, 12 predicted proteins | sample MGYA00519910_ERZ838516 | MGnify/ENA primary metagenome ERZ838516 (study PRJEB31850, sample SAMEA3708837) | human gut metagenome | biome: human gut; feature: human-associated habitat; material: faeces | place: China | collected 2014 ... | reverse complement strand
AAATCCATGTTGTTTGCGTGTGAACGTAAGCAGCATGGATTTTTTGTTTCTGAAATACAGAACTCTGTTGCGCAAACGGATTGTCATTCACAGGAATGAGCACAGCCATGTGTAAAGAATGTCCCAAGGTATCATTGAAAAAAAGGGAGGCAGACGTATAATGGAAGTATAAGAAATGGTCAGTAAGCGCGCAAGAGTCTGTTTCTGAAATAGAGAATAAGGAGCTGGAACATTGAATAGAGACATTATTTATAAGGAACTTGTTCAACTGGATCTGGAAGCAGAAAGTACAGATGAGGTGTTTTCTATCCTGGCAGAGAAATTGGAAAAAGCTGGATATATTCGTTCAGGCTTTTTAGAAGCAATCAAGGAACGGGAAAAAAATTATCCTACGGCATTGCCGATTGAACCTTATCCGGTGGCAATTCCGCATACAGATCCTAAATGTATTGTAAAGCCTTTTGTTGCATGTGTTCGGTTAAAACATCCTATTCCATGGAGAGAAATGGCAGCAAATGAGATTATCCATCAGGTGAAATTTGCATTTATGCTTGGTTTCCAGGAAGCAGATGCAGGAGAAAGCCATATAGAACTTTTACAGATTCTGGTCAATAACCTGCAAAAGGTAGAGCTGATGGAAAAATTGGACCATGCAAACACGGTTGAGGAGTATTGGAAACTGATTATATCAATGGATGGATTGGAGGATTCATAATGAAAAAGATTGTAGTAGCATGTGCGAGCGGAGTAGCAACTTCCCAGGCAGTAGCAAGTAAGGTAAACCGTCTTCTGAAAGAAAATCATGTGGATGCAGCAGTGAAAGCAGTAAACATTCGTTCTCTGGATACGGAATTAAGAGACAGTGTGGCATATATTTCCATTACAAAAACGACAAAGGAATATCCGGTTCCGGTAATTAATGGAATTGCATTTTTAACCGGAGTAAAACAGGCAGATGAATTGAATAAACTGATTGAACTTTGTAAATAGCAGGAGGAAATTATGGAGATACTTACTCAGATAGTAAACTTTTTTCTGGGCCTTGGGGCGTCAGTATTTGTTCCGTTTATTATGATCATTGCCGGATTGATCGTGAGAATGAAAGTTAAAGATGCGATTTCATCCGGTATTACACTGGCCGTAGCCTTTACCGGAATGAACCTGATTATCAGCTTCATGAAGGATTCCCTGAATCCGGCGGCACAGGCAATTATGTCAGCAACGGGCATGTCATTTCCGGTTGTTGACGGTGGATGGACTACTATGGCAACTATTTCCTGGTCCTGGCCGTACGCATTTTTAATGTTTCCGTTGCTGATCGGAATCAATGTATTAATGATCCTGTTAAATAAAACGAATACGATCAATGCAGATCTGTGGAATGTATGGCTGAAGATTTTCACAGCAGTTGCAGTGGCATCCATTACAAAGAGTGTTATTCTGGCATTTGTGGTGGCAGCAGTGCAGGTTGTGGTAGAACTGAAATCGGCAGATGCCAACCAGCATAGAATCGAAAAATTGACAGGAATCCCGGGAGTGACCTGTACGCATACAACATTAACCTTTTGCGCAGTTATGTATCCGATTGCCTGCCTGCTGAAGAAAATTCCGGGTATGGATCGCAAGTTCGATACGGAAACCCTGAGAAACAAGTTTGGTATTTTTGCTGAGAATCATGTGCTGGGATTTATTTTAGGCTGTTTATTTGGTGCGGTGGCAAGATATGCTTTTGCCGATGTGCTGATCCTGGGTGTAAAGGCGGCAACTGCCATGACACTTTTCCCGGTAGTAGCTAAGTATTTTATGCAGGCATTATCACCTATTTCTGAGGCAATGAGCGAATTTATGAATAAGAAATTCGAAGGAAAAGAGCTCAACGTTGGTCTTGACTGGCCGATTATGGGAGGATGCAACGAAATCTGGCTTACGATTCTCTGGAGCATTCCATTTATGCTGTTGTTTTCCGCGATTTTACCTGGAAACGGAATTCTTCCGTTTGCCGGCCTGATGGGCTCATCCCTGGCAGTTCCAGCATTTCTTGTAACACAGGGAAATCTGATTCAGATGTTTATTCTTGCGGCAATCAGCTGTCCAATCTTTTTATGGGTGGGAACTGCATTTGCTCCGTTTATGACAGAGCTTGCAACGGTTACCGGAAGTGTATCACTCAATGCAGGAGAATTGATCAGTAACAGCCTGATCAATGGACCGGTATTTACATATTCTATTTCACACGTGTTCCAGTTCCTGCAGGGTAATTTTATTCCATTGATCATTTTAGTAGTTTGGTTTGTATGCTTTATTTCTTATTATAGAGCACTGAGAAAGGAAGAAGCCGAAGATCTGGCCCGGGAAGGGGAAAAATAGTTCTGAAAGGAGAGATTGAAGGTGTACCTGGATCAAAGGGGAGTTAAGATATTAAAGATGATCGTGAATGATCCGTCGGTTTCAGGAAAAGAACTGGAACAGACCTTAGGGCTGAGCAGAAAACAGATCAGCTACAGTCTTGGGAAAATTAACGATTACCTGAAAAAGAATGGTTTCGAGGAAATCAAATGGCTGAAAACGGGGAGATTTCTGGTTTCGCTTGCGGTAATCAGGGAGTATCAGTCAGAAGATTCGAAAACAGCCGAGTACACCTATGTTCTCTCAGATGAAGAACGATACAGCTGGCTGACTTTACGTCTGTTATGTCACACAGAAGAATTGTCTACATATCATTTTACAGATGAATTGAAAATCAGTAAAAATACGTTGATGAGTGATCTGAAACGGGTTCAGGAAATTATGAAATCTTATGGCCTGGAGCTGAATTACGACAGAAAGCGCGGATATGTGGTTTATGGAGAGGAATATGACAAGCGTGGATTGATTATCCAGGCATTAAGGGAGAATTTGAATATTCCTGGAGGTGAGGAACGTCTCGCTGTGGTTTACCACATAAAACAGACAGAGCTGGAACAGCTGAGATCAGATATAAAAGAAATAGAAGAGAAGCTGTCTGTCTGTTATGCAGATGAACGGATGAAAGAATTTCCATATATTCTGGCATTCCTTTTACGGCAGATTCGGAACGGATGCCTGCTGCAGAACTTGCCGGAATCCTGCAGGCATGTAACCGGCACCAAAGAATATATGGTCATGTCCTCTTTTTGCATGAAGCATGGAATTGACAGTGAAAAAGAAAAAATCTTTTTTACAATGCAGCTCCAGATCTCTAAGTATTCCAGTCGGAATGAAGCAGGTGAAAATCAGGCACAGCTGAAAGCAGCAGCACAGGATGCGATCAAGTGCTTTGAACGGATCAGTTGTGTACAGATTTCTGATAAGGAAGGTCTTTTGGAGGCATTGTTACAGCATTTACAGCCGGCGGTATACCGGATCCGGTATCATTATCATGTGCAGCCTGATATCTCAGATATGATTCTTCCAAAATATCAGTACTTGCACGAAATCGTAAAGCTGTCTGTATTTCCATTGGAAACGCTGCTTGGAGAAACAATGCCGGATCGTGAAACGATTTACATAACCGCATTGATTGGAGCATGGCTGCGAAAGGAAGGCCTTCTGGGAACCATGCAGCCAAGAAAAAAAGCAGTTGTTGTATGCAGCAATGGAATTACAGTGTCGCATTTTTTACACATTACATTGGAAGAAATGTTTCCGGAAATTGAATTTACAGCTTGCCTTTCCATCCGTGGATTCGAAGAATATCAGAAAGATTTCCAGATTGTTTTTACAACGACAAGATTAAACACAGACAAGATTCAGTTTGTGGTAACCCCTTCATTTAATGAGTACACAGGAAAGATTTTTCGTCAAAAAGTACTTCGGGAGCTGGAGGGAGTCAGCTATGAAAATGTAACGACAGAAGGGATTATGGCTTTGATAGAGCGTTATGCAGTCGTTCAGGAACGGGATAAACTGGAAAAAAGCCTGCACCAGTATTTGTCATCATTTTCCGGAAAAGCATATCCGGAATTGCGGAATGAAGGACTTTGCCTGCGGGATCTGCTGAAGCCGGAAAATATAGAATTTGCGGCGGAGATTCATCCATGGGATGAGGCAATTCGTAATGCGTCAAATGTTTTATGGGAAAACGGAAGCATTGAGCTGCGCTATATTAATAAGATGATCCGGCTGATTCAGGAAAATCAGCCATATATCATGCTGGCGGATGGTGTGATTGTTGCGCATGCAGGTGTAGATGACGGAGTAGCCAGGCCCGCAATGTCACTTTACCGAATGCCAGAGAGAATATCAATAAATGGATATATGGACGCAGATATCATTATGGTTTTGGCTACTCCGGATAAAACGATCCATTTAACAGCGTTGTATCAACTGATTCATCTTCTGGAAAATGAAGTTAACTTAAATAAGATCCGGATGGCTGAAAACACAGAGGAACTGGTACAGCTGATTGAATGGGAAAGCAGTCTGAAAATATAGGATGGAGGAATTGTGGATATGTCAGATGCATTACAAAAAGCAAAAGAGGAAGTCTTATGGGGCTGCCGTCTGATGGTGGAAAGAGGTTATCTGTTAGGAACAGTTGGAAATCTGAGTGCCAGAGCGGATGGGACAGATCTGGTCGTTATCACACCGACAAGTCTGCCATATGATACGATGACAGAAGATGATCTGGTTGTGGTAAATCTGAATGGAGAGATAGTCTCAGGAAAACACCAGCCATCTATTGAGTGTTCCATGCATTTAGGGGTATATCGGGCACGTCCGGAACTTCGGGCCCTGGTACATACCCATTCAAAATATGCAACGACGGTTAGTTTGATTAAGGGACTGGATATCATGCCGGCAATTGACACCGAACAGTCTCTGTATCTGGGTGGAGATATTAATATTGTTCCGTTTGCATTTCCTGGATCCAAAGAACTGGCTGAATATGTAAAGGAGGGAATTGGAACTAATGCCGGGCTTCTGATGGCAAATCATGGAGCGTTAGGAGTAGGAATTTCCATGAAAGATGCAGTAATTGCATCCGATATTATTGAACGCAACAGCGAGATGTATCTGCTGTTAAAAGCGGGAGGATTCGATTATAAACCAATGACAGAGGATTATAAGGTGTTTGTAAAAGAAAAATCGAAAAAGAAGCGTCAGGTTATTAGTGCTTAACAGAGAGAGTTGAAAAGGGGCTGCCACAAAATCATCCATATGAGATGATTTTGCGACAGCCCCTTTGATTTCTTAGTGCAAATCTACCGTACTATTGAGTTCTTGTGCCATTTCCTGCCAATGGTCGATTCTGCGCTTTAATTCAACCTTACTTTCTTCATCCTCACGGAATCTGCAAAGATCCCGATGATGTTTGACAGCCAGAAGCTGGCTATCCAGGCGGCAATCAAGATGTTAAACGGGGCAGATCTTGAGCATCTGCGCATCGTGCGTATTAAAGATACGCTGCATACCGAGTTCATTGAGATCTCAGAAGCACTGATGCAGGAGGCAAGGGAGAATCCAGATGTGGAAATTGTGTCAGAACCTGCACCTCTGACATTTGACGAGGATGGAAATCTGTTTTAAAAAAGGCGGCCTACCGGGCCGCCTTTACTGCATTTTGGATTGCCTCTGCCATGACTTCTGCCGCCAGTGTTCCGGCAACATTTAAGTCTGCTTCTACGGTTCCGATGGAGGCGGCATAGATGGAATCGCCATCGGCCATGGTGCCTACCGGGTTAATGCAGCGTGCGTAGCCGCTGCGGGCCATGGAAGCAATTTTGCTTAATTCTGCTTTGGAAAACGCGCCGTTGGTGATAATAGCACCGATGGTGGTATTGGCTTTGCTGTTTGGATCGTGTTGGAATTGGTCGGTTCTCTGGCTGAATTTGTAAAGCTCTTCCAGTGTATCAAAGAATCCGCTGCCATCTGGTTTTCTTGGACCGGCAATTTTTTCGCCGGTAGCCGGATTGAAGACATCGCCGAAGGCATTTAAGATTACAACTGCGGCAATCTTTAAGTTACCGATGGAGACTGCATACATGCCAAGACCGGTTTTAGTTGCTTTGTCGCGGCCATAGATTTTGCCAACACTGGCGCCGGTACCTCCGCCTAAGATGCCGGATACCGGATGCGGATGTTCTGCATCCTGGCAGGCAGCATAGCCCATAGCAGCATCCGGTCGGATATCAGAACGTCCAATACTTAGGTCGTAGATACAGGACTGGCAGACTAACGGAACCTTCGCAAATCCGGTTTCATAACCAATACCGTGTTCTTCCAGATAGCGCATGACCCCGTCACTGGCAGCCAGGCCGAAGGCAGAGCCGCCGGAGAGTACAATGGCATTGAGCGGATTGTCTGCAGTGATGGGGGATGTAAGTGGCGTTTCCCGGGAAGCAGGTCCCCCTCCGCTGATATCAATACCGGCTTTTGCACCGTGGTCGAAGAGCAGAACCGTCACACCGGTCATGGCCTCATAATCCTGGGCGTTGCCGATGCGAAGACCCTCAAGATCAGTAATGGGAATCTCTCTGACAGAGTCGAATAATTTCATGATGAACCCTCCATGTTTGAAATAGTTAAGCCGCAGGGATCCTGCGGCTTATGAAATCGTGTTTCTTCTATTATATATAGCCCGTTTTTACTGACGGAATGCTGCAGCCAGTGCGCGGGATACGGCGCTGCCCAGAATGGTGCAGGCAACTGCCTCAATTGCACCCTGAACACCGACAAACAGAATCACGAAAATAAGCGGATTTGTTGCGCCGAGCTTGGTAACGATGCCCTGGATATACTCCGTATTATAGAAAAAGAGTACCAGAGAACTCATGAAGAACAGAGTGTTTAACAGCGGGCAGGACAGGCTTGCCACGATGAATGCACCGTTTTTGGAAAATTTCTTTACCAGCTGGAAAATCAGACCGCAGATCCATCCTTCAAGGATTCGCGGAACCAGGCAGGTAAATAACAGGCCGAACGGATTGATCTGCAGAAGCGCTGCGCTGAATGCAGAGCCGCCGGTTAATGCCATAACTACGCTGGTCAGGCCAAAGGCTGCGCCGCAGATGGCACCGGCTGTCGGTCCAAGAATGATGGCGCCGACGGCAACCGGAACGGTTAAAAAGGTGATGGTAAGTCCCGGAGTACGTAAGTAACCGAGCGGTGAGAAGGCCATAACGAAGATAATCGCTACCATAAGGGCCAGCTTCACCATGAATGAAGTCCGGGTGTGTGAAAGTTCTGAACTGATTGGATTCCTTGTTGCTGTTTTCATTGTTTTCTCCTTCTTTCGCTGATAAAACGGCATGATCTGCTGCGCACAAAGGCAGCCGGACCGGTGTCCCCCTGTTTTTCAGCATTTTGATATTGAGTGGGGATACAATGAACGGAATCTTAAGAAAGGCAGACGGACCTGGCAGAAGTATCAAGATACTGCTCCCTGAGAAATGTCGCTGACAGAGTAAATTGTTGCAGCCGGAATGGTCTGCACGGGTTCTGTCTGGACAGATTATGAAAGGGCGCAGAAGACTGCGTCCGAACTGAGATTTGATACATTTTCCTAAGAATAACGTTCAACCCTACTATAACACAAATCTTCCAAACAGCAAGTGTTTCTGAAGATACATAGGAATTTTTTTTATTTTATGCTATACTGGAATCGTATTTGTGCTAATCTGGAAGAAACTGGATGGATCAGTGCCGGGCTTCTGACAGAAAAGATGAATGCGGAAAGAGAGGGAAATGATATGAAGAAAACAATGACAATGCTCCTGGCGTGTGCCATAACTGCGGCATCTCTGGCTGGATGCTCCGGTGCAGACAAGACTCAGACAGCGGCAGAGAAGGAAGCTGTAGAGGAGACAACCGCAGCAGAGACAGCGGCGGAAACTGCGGCGGAAAAAGAGACTTCTGAGGCAGTAAAGCCAGACTCAGATGCAGAGACTCTTCGCGTTGGTTCCCTGAAGGGGCCTACCACCATAGGACTGGTTTCCCTGATGGACAAGGCTTCAAACGGGGAATCGGAGGGAGCTTATGAGTTTACAATGGCAGCAGATGCTTCTGAACTTGCGGCGCAGGTGGTTTCCGGTGATCTGGATATTGCGCTGGTTCCGGCCAATCTGGCAAGTGTGCTGTACCAGAAAACAAAACAGGGCATTGAGGTCATTGATATCAATACACTGGGTGTGCTTTATGTGGTTTCTGCGGATGATTCCATCCACAATATCGGGGATCTGAAGGGGAAAACGCTGTATATGACCGGAAAGGGAACTACGCCGGATTATGTGCTGCAGTATCTTTTAAAGGCCAACAGCCTGAGTACCGATGATGTGACGATTGAATATAAGTCTGAGGCCACTGAGGTTGCTGCGGTATTAAAGGAACAGGAAGATGCTATTGGTCTTTTGCCACAGCCCTTTGTGACTGCCGCTATGGCGCAGAATGAGAATTTAAAAATGGTGCTGGATCTGACAGAGGAGTGGGATAAGACCCAGCCGGAAAATGGCAGCTCCCTGGTTACCGGTGTTACAGTATGCCGTAAAGAGGTTCTGGAACAGAATCCGGAGGCAGCAGAGCTGTTTGTGAAGGAGCATGGAGAATCCGCTGAATGGGTCAATGCCAATGTGACCGATGCCGCAGAGCTGGTAGCAGCGGCAGGAATCATCGAGAAGGCTCCGATCGCTGCAAAAGCGATTCCGTACTGCAGCATTGTCTGCATTGATGGTGAAGATATGAAGACCAGACTGTCTGGTTATCTGGAGGCTCTGTATGAGATGGAACCGTCTGCTGTAGGCGGACAGATGCCGGATGATGGTTTCTATTATCTGCATGAGTAGGTTGAGAAAGCCGTTTATCATCTGTCTGTGGCTGGCATTCTGGCAGACTGCAGCTGTGCTGGTCCACAATTCCATTATGCTGGTGGGGCCTTTTGAGGCCCTGCTGGCATTGTGGTCACTGCTTCCGTCCTCGGATTTCTGGCGCTCTGTTGCCGGCTCCTGTGGACGCATCAGTACCGGCTTCCTGCTTGCATTTGCAGCTGGAATACTGCTTGGAAGCCTTGCATACACAGCTCCGCTGCTGGAAGAACTTCTGGAGCCCTTCATGCTGTTTCTCAAGGCAGTTCCGGTAGCCTCCTTCGTGATTCTCGTCCTGATCTGGGCCGGTTCCAGAAACCTCTCCGTGGTAATATCGTTTCTGGTAGTATTGCCGGTGATCTATGTCAATACCTTGGCCGGATTGCAAAGTACAGATCGGAAGCTTCTGGAAATGGCCGTGGTGTTCCGGATGCCGGTCTGGCGGAAAATACGCTTTATCTATCTTCCGGCGCTGGTGCCATATCTGGTAAGCGGATGCCGCATTGCCCTTGGCATGAGCTGGAAATCCGGCGCGGCAGCAGAGGTGATCGGTCTGCCGGAGCACTCCATCGGCGAACACCTGTATATGGCGAAGATTTATCTGGAAACGGCCAATCTGTTTGCCTGGACTCTGGTGATCATTCTGGTGAGCGCCGTGTTTGAGCAGATGGTGTTGTTTCTGATTTCCAGGCTTTGCCCGCAGAGAGGAGAGACGACACATGAAACTGCAGATTTGTGACCTGTGTAAACAATTTGACGGTGTTGCGGTGCTGGATCATGTTTCCATGGAGCTGGAGAGCGGGCATATTTACTGTCTCACGGCACCATCCGGGAAAGGGAAGACCACACTGTTTCGCATTCTGATGGGGCTGGAAACGGCAGACAGCGGCCAGCTTTATATGGAGCGGGTACCGATCGGAGCGGTTTTTCAGGAGGACCGCCTGTGCGAGACATTTTCCGCAGTGGATAACGTCCTCATGACATCTCCCTCATCTATGAGCCGTGCAGAAGTGAGGAGAGAGCTTATGGAGCTTTTGCCGGAGGAGGTGCTGGACCGGCCTGCAGCTACCTTGAGCGGCGGGCAGAAACGCCGCGTGGCTATCTGCCGCGCCCTTTGCGCCTTGTCTGAACTTCTGATCCTGGATGAACCGTTTACCGGTCTGGATGCAGGAACAAAGGCAGATGTAATCCGCTATTTACAAAAAAAGAGTGCCGGGAAGCTTACGCTTCTCAGCACACATCAGGAAGAAGATATTTTAGCCCTGGATGGGATTCGGATCACGATATAATTTGGTGCTTAGTATGCGATGATTTCGTAGCCGTCCTCCGTAACCAGAACCTGGATTTCCCACTGGGCAGATGGTTTGCCATCCTCCGTGTATACAGTCCAGTCATCATCTGCGTCAACGAAGACATCTGGTTTCCCCATGTTTACCATTGGCTCGATGGTAAACATCATGCCCGGGACCATAAGCATTTCCGTTCCGCGTTCGGATACATAGCTGACCCACGGCTCCTCATGGAACTGGAGGCCTACACCGTGTCCACCGATCTCGCGCACTACGCTGTAGCCGTTCTCACGGACAAAATCGTGGATTGCCGCGCCCATGTCACCCAGGAAGTTCCACGGCTTAACTTCTTTCAGGCCAACCTCAATACTCTGTCTGGTAATTTCCACCAGCCGCTTTTTCTCCGGAGAAACATCACCAATGCAGAACATACGGGAAGAATCGGAGTAATAGCCATCTAAGATGGTAGAGCAGTCTACGTTGATGATGTCGCCGTCCTGCAGTACGCGAGCCGGATCCGGAATGCCATGGCAGACAACCTCATTGATGGAGGTGCAGACGCTTTTTGGGAAACCCTCAAAGTTTAACGGAGCCGGGATGGCGCCGCGTTTGGTGGTCTCATCGTAAACCCACTGGTCAATCTCCTCGGTGGTGACACCGGCTTTGATATGCTCAGCTACATAATCCAGGACTGCAATGTTGGCCCGGGCACTGGCCTTGATCTTTTCAATCTGCTCCGGCGTTTTGATCATATTGTGCCCCGGCACGATGCAGCCCTTGTTCTCGTACATTTTCAGTTTTTCATCAAAATCATAGTGGCATTTTTTGTATTTGAGCCCGCTGCCGCACCAGCAGGGACTGTTTCTGTCAATCATATGCATGGGGAACCCTCTTTTCCTATATTTAATCTCTGTTATCAAGCGTAGCATGGAAAAAAAGTTTGTCAAGAGAAAATCCTGCTTTTGAGAAATAACAATTTAAGAATAGTCACAAAAGGTCC
>ERZ838516.4309-NODE-4309-length-11162-cov-3.145134_pt1 | contig 11162 bp, 9 predicted proteins | sample MGYA00519910_ERZ838516 | MGnify/ENA primary metagenome ERZ838516 (study PRJEB31850, sample SAMEA3708837) | human gut metagenome | biome: human gut; feature: human-associated habitat; material: faeces | place: China | collected 2014 ... | reverse complement strand
CATGTCATGAAGAAGTATTCATGTGTGCAGACCCGACTGATAGGTGCGACGACCGTTAGCAGAAGACGTATACATTGTGCATGCGTTCTTTTTTATATATGTGCGGCTTCCTATCCTTCCAGGTTCCTGGGATAAGCAGCGAAGCGCTTTTAAAGGAGCAAAGCGACGCATAAAAGCGACTGAGTCGCTTATGTCGGGTCCGTGCGTAAGCAAGAACATGGCATGAAGAAGTATTCATGTGTGCAGACCCGACTGATAGGTGCGACGACCGCCAGCAGGAAACGTATAGCAACATGTATGCGTTCTTTTCTTCCGAGAGAGGGGCCTGTGTTTTACATGCCGCGAACTTTTGAATCAGTAAGAAAAGCTATAACATTACTAAGGAGGTAATGAAAAAACAAATGCAGACGAACTTATTAAAAAAATTTTGCGTTTTTGTATGCTGCCTGACGGCGATGTTCTTTTCCGCAGGCGTCAGCCGTACCACAGCAGAAACGACGGTGGAAATCAATTGGCAGGAGTATTTCAATGATGTGAACGGCACAGCTATTTTCTATTATCCCGAGGCCGATACCTATGTCGTATACCAAAAGGAGCTCAGCGAAAAACGCTCGTCGCCTTGCTCGACTTTCAAAATTTTTTCTACCTACGTTGGATTAGATACGGGCGTAATCCAGATGAATGATTCCGTGCGGACATGGAACGGGACGGTGTACTGGTATGAGCCGTGGAATCGCGATATTGGATTGCCCGACGCCTTTCGGCAATCCTGCGTCTGGTATTACCGGCAAGTCATAGACGATATAGGACAGCCTGTAATGCAGGCCCATATCGACGAGATGAATTATGGCAACAGGGATATTTCCGATTGGCAGGGCGATTTAAATGAGGGAGAGCCCTTGGCTGAGCTGAAAGGATTTTGGCTGGAGTCGTCCTTAAAAATATCTCCGAAGGAACAAATTCAAGTGCTGCGGCGCATTATGGAACATCCGGAGAAGGGCGAGCTTGCCAATACGTTGAAGCTGCTGATGCTGACGAGGGACGACGCGGCGACGGGATTGAAGGTGTACGGCAAGACCGGTTTTGGGCGAGTCGATGGAAAAAATACGGACGCCTGGTTTGTCGGGCTATATGAAAGAGACGGAAAGACGGCGTATTTTGCCCTGCGCCTGGATGACCCGGACAACCCGAGGGCTACGATAAGGCTAAGGCGATTGCCTTGTCGATTATCGACGACATGGACGGGAATGCTCTTTTCGCCGAAGTGCGGCGGATTTCGGATTCCGGAACTACTGCCGCAAAAGCCGCGTTCCCAGGTGGAAAAGTAAATTGACAGGTATGGTAAAACGTGACATAATTAATTAGATATGCCCATGCAGTATGGGGCTTATGCAGTTTATTTTTTTTGCGCGGAGGGTTACGAATGGCAGATAATCGCATTATAACGGCTTTAGACGTACATTCTTTAGACGACATGAAGAAGCTTGTCGAATCGTTGGGAGACAGCGTTTCCTTCTATAAAGTCGGCATGGAATTATTTTACAGCGCCGGTCCGGACGCTGTTCGCTATTTGAAGGACCAGGGAAAGCACGTGTTCCTCGATTTGAAGGTACACGACATTCCGAATACGGTAGGCCAGAGCATTCGCGCCTTGACCCGGCTGGGAGCCGATCTCATGACCCTTCACGGCACAGGCGGCAGGGCGATGATGGAAGCTGCTGCGGAAGCCGTCCGCGACGAGGCGGAAAAGCTGGGCATCGAACGGCCCCGCTTGCTGGCCGTCACGGTTCTGACCAGCATCGACGAAGCGTGCTGGGAAGAAATCGGCGGAAAATATACGATTGCCGAAACGGTTCTCCGCCTGGCTAAGCTGGCGAAGGAAGCTGGTATCGACGGCACCGTTTCGTCGCCGTATGAAGCGAAGGCCATCCGCGAAATGAACGGTTCCGATTTCCTCATCGTTACGCCGGGCATTCGCCCGTCCTTCGCCGTCGCCAACGACCAGAAGCGGTTTACGACGCCGCGGCAGGCGCTGCAGGACGGCGCGTCCCACTTAGTCATCGGACGGCCCATTACGAAGGCTGATGAACCGCGGGAAGCCGTTCGCAAAATATTAGAAGAAATCCAGGGGGTATAGCATCATGATGACAGAAGCAGAAGTAAGACAGTTATTAGTAGACACGAAAGCCGTATTGGAAGGCCATTTCTTATTGACGTCGGGCCTTCACAGCCCGCTGTACGTTGAAAAGTTCAACGTCCTCCAGCATCCGGAATATACGGAAAAGCTCTGCAAGGAATTGGCAGAACGGTTTAAGGACAAAAATGTCCAGACCGTCATGGGGCCGATGACCGGCGGCATCTTGCTGGCTCATGAAGTCGGCAAGGCCTTAGGCACGCGGGCCATCTTTACGGAACGGGAAAAAGGCGTCATGACGCTGCGCCGCGGCTTCCGCATCGAACCGGGCGAACGCGTCCTCATCGTAGAAGACATCGTCACGACGGGCGGTTCCGTACAGGAAGTCGTCAACGTCGTTAAACAAGCCGGCGGCGTCATCGTCGGCGTCGGCCTCCTCGTAGACCGCAGCGGCGGCAAGGCCGAATTCGGCGTGCCGAAGGAAGACGTACAGGCCCTGCTTCACTTGACCGTTCCTACGTATCAGCCCGACGACTGCCCGTTGTGCAAGGAAGGCCTTCCCATGACGGAACGGGGCAGCCACCATTTGAAATAAGAAGCAGGAGAGGTCAGAATGGATATCTTTTCAGTAATTCTACCGTTTTTGATGTATGGCCTGATGTCTGCCGTATTTGCCCGCTTCACAGGCATCAACATGAGCATGTACCTGCTCATGATCTTCCTGTACATGGGGGCGAAGCCCGGCGAGACCATCGTCGCCATGCTGTTGTTTAATACCTTTACCTACTTTACGGTGTATTCGCAGCAGCACGTCATGACGATGAAGACCTTCATCATCTTCCCGGGAGTCAAGTTTATCATCCCGCTGGTGATTACCCTGGGATTGGCGCTGCTCAGCCCGTTTTTGGGCATCGTCTTCTTTGTCGTCGTCTTCCTGCTGGAAATCTTCGCTAAGATTTATACCAGCATGAATAAGAAGATTCGTCCGACGAAGCAGCAGCTCGTGCAGATGAGCGCCGTCGCCAGCGTATGCGTCCTCGTCGGCGTCTTCGTCATTCAGTTTATTCCCGAGCAGTACTACTACCTCGTCGCCGGCGCGGCTATTTTGCTGCTGACGGTACTGATGTGGATTGCCGGCGACCGCCGCAGGCTGGAATCGCAGTGGGACGGCATTTTATACGCTTCGACCTTTATTACCGGCCTGGTCGGCATCGACGCGACGGACTGGCTCATGAGCATGCGCCGCGCCAACCAGTCGATGCTGGCGCGCTGCTATCCCATCGTCATCAACGCGGCGTCCATCGTCGGCTTGATCCTGGCTTATGGGATGTACCGGTATTTCTCCGTAGGCGCGTTGTTCGCGACGATCGGCGCGTCCATCGGTATCCGCTTCTTCGGCGTGCCGGAATACAGCGAACGAGGCGTCTTCTCGCGCGTGACCATCGCCCTGGCTATCGTGGCGGCGCTGATCTTTTTGATTTCCCAGCCCCAGCCGACGGGCATCTTAGCCGTTCCTGTTTCGAACGAAAGCGGCGGGCTGCTTCATTTCTAATCGTATATAGATGTATGAAACACAGTAATTTCTTCATGAAGTTGCTGTGTTTTCTTTTTGCGCCGACTGGATAAGGAGCACTCTCTGTGTTACAATTACAGGCAAGGAGAAAGGAGCGGTACTATGGCTAAGCGCAGCATGATGCGCGGTTATCTTTGTTCCGGCGGCGGAGCGATTATCTGGGGCATGTCGGGGACGGCCGGACAGTATTTGCTGAGCCGTTACGGCGTCGATCCCTTTTGGCTGACCAGCATCCGCATGGTTTGCGCCGGACTGGTATTGACCCTGCTGGCCGGCAGGGAATACAAGACGATGCTGAATATCTTGAGGAATAAAAAGGATTGCATCTCGATGCTGGGATACAGTCTGATGGGGCTCCTGCTCAGCCAGGTGTCGTTCCTCAAGTGCATTCAATACTCGAACGCCGGCACGGCGGGGATTTTGCAGACCCTGAGCGTCGTCATGATGGCGGTCATCGTCTGCCTGCGGACGCGGCGTCTTCCCGACTTCCGCGAAGGCCTGTCCATCGTCTTGGCTCTCGTCGGCGTCGTTCTCATTGCGACGCACGGCGATTTATCCCGGATGGCCCTGTCGCCGGAAGGGCTGCAATGGGGGCTGGCGGCGGCTGTGGCGACGGTATGCTATTCCTTTTTGGCGCAGAATCTGGTCTGGAAATGGGGCAGCGTGCCGGTCAACGCGCTGAGCCTTCTCGTCGGCGGAACGCTGTTTTCGCTGTTCATCCAGCCCTGGAATACGCCGTCCGTATTGGATACGGCGGGATATATCATTTTTGCTGCCATTATCTTAATCGGCACGGACTTGACCTTTATCTTATTCCTGCGGGGCGTCGGAGACATCGGCCCGATTAAGGCCACGCTCATCGGTACGCTGGAGCCCGTTTCGGCGTCCGTCGTTTCGGCCCTGGTGCTGGGGACTGTATTTTATATTCCCGAATTAATCGGGTTCGTCTGCGTTCTCATGACGGTGTTCTTAGTCATGGCCCGGCAGCATGTCGGGGGATAGCAGGAAATCTCAAGGAGGGATATGCTATGAGACTACATTATATAGCTGGTTTGGCGCTCTGCCTGCTCTGCGCAGCCCCGGCCGGCGCGGCGGATACGGCGGTGAGCGAGCCCATGCAGCCGGCCATTACGGTGCAGACGTCCGGCCAGATCTTGCCGGAGTATACGATTCTTATCGGCCGGAACAGCGCCCAGACGCCCCTTACGGCTTCGGTGTATGAGAAAAACGGCGTGCTCATGGTGCCCCTTCGTCCCGTAGCGGAGCAGCTGGGCTATACCGTCGCCTGGGACGAAGAAAAACAGTGCGCCTTTATCGAGACGAATACGGTTTACATGCATCTCTATCCCGGCGTCGATATGTACGAGCGCATCGGCTCGCTGAAGACGGTGAACCTGAATCACATTTACCAATACGGTATCGGGCCGGAAAACGTCGAGGGCATGCTGTATGTGCCGGCCAAGCTGTTCGAAGCCTTTTTTAACGACGTGTTTATCGAGGAAGGCAGCCTGGTCATCGCGCCGCAGGAAGTATACCTGCACGGGGCGCCCTGAGGCGGGCCGGAAGAGGCCGACCCTAAATTGGCCTTATAGGTAGATAAAAAAATCTTGACTTTATAGGAATGGGTAGATACAATAATAAGAGAGAATAGACTGTCGGTCCAGAGAGGCCGGGTTATTCATCACCATATTTATGACTGTACCTTTAATATAGTCCAGAGAGGCTAAAAAGGGACATATGTTTGCCATGCATGCGATATGGATATGACCTTTGCCTTTCGGCAAAGGTCTTTTTTTATAAGGAGGATTCCAATGGCTAGTATCCAAGGAAAAAGCCTGTTAGGGCTGCAAGGAGTACCAAAAGAAGAAATTGAATTGATACTGCGAGTAGCAAAGAAGATGAAGGCCGTCGTCAACAGCGGCGATAAGAAGCTGTCGCTGCTCAAGGGCAAGTCTGTCGTCAATATGTTCTGGGAACCGAGCACGCGTACGCGCGGTTCTTTTGAAATGGCGGCAAAATACTTAGGCGCCGACGTCATCAACTTTACGCCCCGCGGCAGCTCTATTCAGAAGGGCGAAAGCTTCCGCGACACGCTGCTTACCGTTACGGCTATGGGCGTAGACGCCATCGTCATGCGGCAGAAGCAGGAAGGCTCTCCCTGGTTTGCCCGCCGATGCGTCGACCCGATCATCATCAACGCCGGCGACGGCGCGCACGAACACCCGACGCAGGGCCTTCTCGACTTGTTTACTATTCAGGAAGCGAAGGGCCGTATAGAAGGACTGAAAGTCGTCATCGTCGGCGATATTGACCACGGCCGCGTAGCCCGCTCCAATATTTACGGCTTGCAGACCATGGGCGCTGACGTGCACCTCGTCGGCCCCCGCACGCTGCTCCAGCCGGAGCTGGAATCCATGGGCGTCACCGTTCACTACAACCTGGAGGAAGCTATTCAGGATGCCGACGTCATCAATGTTCTCCGCATTCAGAAGGAACGGCAGGGCATCGGGTTCTTCCCCAGCGCCGGCGAATACAATTCCCTTTTCGGCATCAACCAGAAGCGACTGGCCCTGGCTAAGGACGACGTCCTTGTCATGCATCCCGGCCCGATGAACCGCGGCATAGAAATCGACACGGACACGTGCTACAGCGACCATTCGGCCATTCAGGAACAGGTTAAAAACGGCGTGTCCGTCCGGATGGCAGTTCTGTATTTGACAATCATAGGAGGCGATGACGTTGACATTACTCGTTAAAGGCGGCAGGGTAGTCAACCCGGCTGTACAGCAAGATGAAATATGCGATATCCTCATTGAAGACGGCAAAATCAAAGCCGTAGGAACGAATCTTCCGGCAGAAGGAGCCGAAGTATACGACGCGTCGGGCTTGGTCGTAGCGCCGGGCTTTATCGACATGCACGTCCATCTCCGCCAGCCCGGCCAGTCGGCGAAGGAAACCATCGCTACGGGCACGAGGGCCGCGGCGGCCGGCGGCATTACCCGTGTCGCTACGATGCCCAACACCAGCCCGGTCATCGACAAGGCCATTATCGTAGAAGGCCTGAAATATAAAGCGGAAAAAGAAGGCGTCGTCAAGGTCGAAGTCATCGGCGCGATTTCCAAGAACCTGGAAGGCCAGGAGCTGTCCGGCATGGGCGGCATGGTCAAGGCCGGCGTCGTTGCTTTCTCTGACGACGGCCGCTTCGTCGAAAACTCCGACTTCATGCGCAAGGCGATGGAATACGCCAGCATGTTCGATAAGGTAATCATCGACCACTGCGAAGAAACGGAACTCGTCGCCGGCGGCAATATGCACGAAGGCGTCGTGTCCAATCAGCTGGGCATTAAGGGCCGTCCGGCCGTCGCCGAAGACATCGCCGTCGCCCGCGACATCCTGCTGGCCGAAGCGACGGGCACGCCCGTTCACATCGCCCATATCAGCACGAAAAACGCCGTCGACATGGTACGGCAGGCCAAGAAAAAAGGCCTCCACGTCACGGCGGAAGCGACGCCTCAGCATATGATCCTGACGGACGAAGCGATTCGCTCCTTTGAAACACGCTTTAAGGTCAACCCGCCCCTGCGCTCGGACGACCACCGCGCTGCCGTCGTAGAAGGCCTGAAAGACGGCACTATCGACGCCATCGTCACGGACCACGCGCCTCACGAATGGGAAGAAAAGGATCAGGAATTCAACCTGGCTCCCAGCGGCTTTGTGGGCCTCGAAACGAGCGTCGGCGCCGTACTGACCTACTTGTATCATACGGGCGAAGTCGACCTCATGACGATCGTCAACGCCATGTCTACGGCTCAGGCCAAGATCCTGCGCCTCGACGCCGGCGTCATCGCTCCGGGTAAAGACGCGGACCTGACGATTCTCGACCTCGACAAAGAATGGACCGTAGACGCATCGGCATTCTACTCCAAAGGCAAAGCGTCGCCCTTTGATGAAATGATATTTAAAGGCAAGGCCGTAGCGACAGTCGTCGACGGCGCCTTTGTAATGAAAGATGGGGAGGTCTTACGATGAAAGGAATTCTCATATTAGAGAATGGACAGAAATTTTACGGCCAGATGCTGATGAGCGAACCGGCTGTCGGCGAAGTCGTATTTAATACGGGCATGACGGGCTATCAGGAAACCTTTACGGACCCGTCCTATGCCGGCCAGATCATTACGATGACCTACCCGCTGATCGGCAACTACGGCTTGTTCCACGAAATCGAACAGGCCGACCGCCCCTACGCAGCAGGCTTCGTCGTCGGCGAGCTCTGCGATGCGCCGAGTAACTGGCAGAACGAAGGCGAGCTGGCGACGTTCATCCGGACGCACCACATTCCCTGCCTGTACGGCGTCGACACCCGCGCCGTGACGCGGGCGATCCGCAGCCACGGCGTCATGAAGGGGGTCATCGTTCCCGAAACGATGAGCGAAAGCGCCGTCAAGGAACTGTTTGACACGCCCTTGGAAACGCAGCTCGTCCGCCGCGTCACGACGCGGGACATCAAGCACATGGGCAGCGGCAAATTCCACGTCGCCGTCATGGACTACGGCGCGAAGACCAACATCCTCCGCGATTTGGTCCGCAACGGCTGCCGCCTGACGATTTTCCCGGCGGAAACGAAGGCCGAAGACGTACTGGCCATCAATCCCGACGGCATTTTCCTCAGCAACGGCCCCGGCGACCCGAAGGATGTTCCTTACATCGTAGAAGAAGTCAAGAAATTCATCGGCAAGAAGCCTATCTTCGGCATTTGCCTCGGCCTGCAGATGCTGGGCCTGGCGCTGGGCGGCAAGAGCCGCAAGCTGACCTTCGGCCATCGCGGCGCCAACCATCCGGTCAAGGATATCCGCACGAACCGCGTATACATTACGTCGCAGAACCACGGCTACGTCATCGACGAAGCGTCCCTGCCGGACAACGTCGTCATTACGCACCGCAACCTGCACGACAATACGCTGGAAGGCTTCGAAGTGCCGGAACAACATATCATGTGTGTGCAGTACCATCCGGAAGCTTCGCCGGGACCGACTGATAACTTGTATTTATTTGAACAATTTATCAAGATGATGGAGGAAAATTAACATGATAGAAGGATTGAAGAAAGTTCTCGTTATCGGATCCGGCCCTATCATTATCGGCCAGGCCGCAGAATTTGACTATGCCGGCACGCAGGCTTGCCGGGCTTTGAAGGAAGAAGGCCTGGAAGTCGTCCTCATCAACAGCAACCCGGCGACGATTATGACGGACGAAGATATTGCCGACCGCGTATATATCGAACCGATTTCCCTCGATTACGTGACGGAAGTCATTGAAAAAGAACGTCCCGACGGATTGTTGGCAACCCTGGGCGGCCAGGTCGGCCTGAACATGGCCGTCGAACTGGCGAACGCCGGCGTACTGGAAAAATACAACGTAAAATTGCTGGGCACCCACCTTTCGGCCATTAAGGAAGCGGAAGACCGCGAGCTCTTTAAGGAAGCCATGAAGGACATCAACCAGCCCGTGCCGGAAAGCGACATCTTTGAAGACGTCCAGTCGGCCATCGATTTTGCCGATAAAATCGGCTACCCGATCATCGTCCGTCCGGCCTTCACCCTCGGCGGCACGGGCGGCGGCATCGCCCACGACGAAGACGAGCTGTTCATGATTGCGACCCGCGGCATCAAGCTCAGCCCAATCAACCAGATCCTCGTCGAACGGTCCGTTGCCGGCTGGAAAGAAATCGAATACGAAGTCATGCGCGATAAAGCGGACAACTGCATCATCGTCTGCAACATGGAAAACATCGACCCCGTCGGCGTCCATACGGGCGACTCCATCGTCGTCGCGCCGAGCCAGACCCTGAACGATTTGCAGTACCAGATGCTGCGCACGGCATCCCTGGCCATCATCCGCCGCCTGAAAATCGAAGGGGGCTGCAACGTACAGTACGCCCTCGACCCGAACAGCAACCAGTACTACGTCATCGAAGTAAACCCCCGCGTCAGCCGTTCGTCGGCCCTGGCCTCCAAGGCGACGGGTTATCCCATCGCCAAGGTTGCGGCGAAAGTCGCCACAGGCCTGACGCTGGACCAGATTACCAACGCCGTCACGGGCAAGACGACGGCCTGCTTCGAGCCGACCCTCGACTACTGCGTCGTCAAGTTCCCCCGCTGGCCCTTTGAAAAGTTTGCCTTGGCTGACAAGACCCTGGGCACGCAGATGAAGGCTACCGGCGAAGTCATGGCTTTAGACCGCTGCTTTGAAGGGGCCCTCCTCAAGGCCGTCCGTTCCCTGGAAATCGGTGTGAACTACCTGACGCTGAAAAAGCTGGAAAGCAAATCCCTCATCGAAATCGCTGAGCTCCTGCAGAAGCAGGACGACGAACGGCTCTTCGTCGTCACCCAGGCTCTGCGCCTCGGCCTCAGCGAAGAAAAGATTCACTATATTACGGGCTACGACATGTGGTTCCTCAGCAAACTGAAGAACATTGTCGACCTGGAAGAAGCCCTGAAGAAGCAGGGCCTTACGGAAGACAACGTCCGGCTGGCAAAACGGTACAGCATGCCCGATGCCGTCGTCGCCGGCTTTGCCGGCAAGACGGAAGACGAAGTACGGGCCTTCCGGCAGGAAAAGGGCATTACGCCGACCTTCAAGATGGTCGACACCTGCGCCGCCGAATTTGAAGCGGCTACGCCGTACTACTATTCCTGCTACGCCGCCGAAGACGAAGTCAAGCCTCTGGGCGACAAGAGCGTCGTCGTTCTCGGATCCGGCCCGATCCGCATCGGCCAGGGCATCGAATTTGACTACTGCTCCGTCCACTCTGCCTGGGCGCTGCGCAAGGCCGGCATGAACAGCATCATCGTCAACAACAACCCGGAAACGGTAAGTACGGACTTCGATACGTCCGACAGCCTGTACTTTGAACCGCTGACCGTAGAAGACGTCATGGCCGTCATCGACAAAGAAAAGCCCGTCGGCGTCATCTGCCAGTTCGGCGGCCAGACGGCGATCAACCTGGCGGCTCCTCTGGCAAAACGGGGCGTCAAGGTCCTCGGCACGTCTGTCGAAGGCATGGACCGGGCCGAAGACCGCGAACGGTTCGACGAAGTATTGGCGAAGCTGAACATTCCTCGTCCCGACGGCCGCATTGCAACCAGCGACAGCGAAGCCATGAAGGTGTCTCAGGAATTGGAATTCCCCCTCATCGTCCGTCCGTCTTACGTTCTCGGCGGCCGGGCCATGGAAATCGTATATAATGAAAAAGAACTGGAACGGTACCTGCGCGAAGCCGTTATCGCCTCGCCGGACCATCCGATCCTCATTGACGAATACATGACGGGCCGCGAAGTCGAAGTCGACGCCGTTGCCGACGGCACGGATGTCTTCATCCCCGGCATTATGGAACAGGTCGAACGGGCCGGCGTCCATTCGGGCGACTCCATCGCCGTCTATCCGCCGCAGCACCTC
>ERZ838516.4299-NODE-4299-length-11174-cov-3.221243_pt1 | contig 11174 bp, 10 predicted proteins | sample MGYA00519910_ERZ838516 | MGnify/ENA primary metagenome ERZ838516 (study PRJEB31850, sample SAMEA3708837) | human gut metagenome | biome: human gut; feature: human-associated habitat; material: faeces | place: China | collected 2014 ... | reverse complement strand
TTCCTCTCCAGGTGGCATCGTGGAATCCGATCCCGCCGTTAAACGGCATCCAGAAAGAAACCGGTGTCTCGTAACTGTCGCCCGGTTTTGTGCTTCGAAGAACAGCCGGTGATTTTTTATAGTATAACCGGAAAATGCCGGGCGGTGTCACACGAGCCGGTGTCATTGTTCCGGATACGAAATCCGATTCTACGATCAGTTTCCCTTCTTTGTACATCCACAGATGTTGTTTTGTCAGATCAACTTCCACATACGTGTCACCCATGTCACCATTTTCCCAGCTGTCTGCCTTCTGGGCAAAGATCGGTGTACGTTCCATGTGCGGCTCTTCTTCCATCAGCTTTGTCAGCTCTTCTGCCTCCGCTGTCTGGTCGATTTTCCATCCATATGAACCGCCCTCCACAGTCACATACGTTCCGTCACTTGTCTTGAACTTCCGTGGCTTGTCATAAGTATCATACTTGTCTGCCAGAGATGCGATATAGTCGCTGATCGCACCGTCTTTTACCAGCACTTTCCCTTTTTTATCATAGGTCAGCCAGTCTTTTACCACACTGCCGTCCAGAACCTCCTTCTGGTTTCCAAAACAGTATGTAATCTCGATATCCACATAATGATTGAGATTCTCTACCAGCTGGTTTAAGTCTTTGTCATCACTTGTCACTTTTGGTGTCTGATAACAGGATTCTTTCTCCAGATCCAGCAGACCGTCTCTTTCTGAAATTGTCTCTGTAAGCACTTTCCAGAATTTTTTCTGTTTGAGCTTTGCACCCTGCTTCTCTTTTTTGATCACATACTTGTTTTCGCTTTCCTGAAAGACCATTTTCGCATCTTCCGGTGCTTTAGCTGTTGCTTTATCAAAACATTTAAGGCTGTCCGCTTTTTCTTTCAGCAATGTTTCATCATACTGCACTGCCGTCTCAAACGCATAAGATGCCGGTCGGAAATAACTTACAAACCACAGGGCGTATGGCTGGGATTTTTGGAAATTTTCGATTTCCCCATTGGAAACATAATGATAACCGATCTCTTCTGCCGTGATCGTCTCACTGTTATTTCCGCGTTCTTTTAACGTGATCTGATAATCTTCTGCCTGCTCTCTGATCAGTTTCTCTGCCTCTTCCACTGTCATATCTGAAACATCCATGCCATTAATGTCCGTGTTCTTCAAGAATTTTCCATGAAAGGCGGCAATCCCACCGATATACACCCCCACGATAACCAGTGCCATAATTCCAAGTGTGATTTTTAACCATTTTTTCTTTTTATCCATACTCCACTCTCCGGTAATATTATTATTTACCCTATGTATATATGATGTTGGGGTCAAAAGCCCCCAACTCTGATGCCTACGGATTGTTCCGTGCATCGCACTCCCACAATCCTGGCATCATACTATGTTTACAGTTACTTTCTCCGTTTTACATCCAGGAAAACTCTGCTATATGTGCAGAGGGCAGACAGACATACCGCCCTCCTATGCACACCATAAAATGGTACCTTTCTTCCAAGCCCATTCTCTGCTCCTTAGTATACCTCAGGAAACAAAAAGTGTAAAGATTTACGTTTCTTGTTTTTTTCTTATTCCTTTACTGTACGATATAGGTGGAAAATCCTGCTTTTCGCAGTGTCTGCTCCATTTTTGCCGCATTATCCAGTTTTTCAAAAGATCCACTGTAAACCCGGTAAGTCCCATCCTCTCCAGGTTCGATCACAGCATCGTATCCCAAAAAGAGCAGCTGTGCCTGCAGTGCCCTGGCATTTTCTTCCAGATTAAAAAAACCAAGCTGGATGCGATAAGGTGTTTCTGCTTCTTTTTTGTATTCATAAGATTCGACTTCCTGTGCATAGATGGTTTGCAAAATACCGTCGGCGATCGCCTGTGCGACTTCCTCAAAATTTTCATCAAAGATCCGGTTGTCTTCTCCGTTGTTGATAAACCCTGCTTCCACCAGTACTGCCGGCATTTTGGTCCTGCGAAGGACGACAAGTCCCGGTCTTTCTTTGACACCGAGATTTTTAAAACCGGCTTCCTCCAGTTCCCGGTTGATGTTTTCTGCCATCTCTTCTTTGATGCCGCTTCGCTCATAGACCAGTGTTTCCACACCAGAATACTGCCCGGCAACCGGACTGGAATTGCGATGTATGGAAACAAAAAAATCGGCTCTCGCTTCGTTTCCGATCGTTGCTTTCTGAAATGGTGTCTGATAAACATCGGTTGTTCTGGTATAGATCACATTCTGTCCGTTTTCCTCCAGAATCTTTCCCACTGCCAGTGCCAGCCGCAGTGTATCGTCTTTTTCCTGTCTTCCTTCAAAAACAGCTCCCGGGTCTGCTCCTCCATGTCCGGCATCTATCACGATCGTTGCCATAACAGCCCTCCTGTTCCTCTTTCTATTCAGAATATGCAAAAAATCTTCCACTGACCGTTTTTTTGCTGCATTTTCCTTAATGCCGCAAAAAAAACCTCCCGGAAAGGAAACGCTCCGGGAGGTTTTTCTCAGCCTGAAATCACAGACAGAGATTCTGGATTTTTAATAATTCGTGCAGGCACCGTTTTTGCCAAAGATATAGATTTTCTGCGTTCCGTCTGCCAAAGAGAAACGGATGGAAATCTTTCTCGCCATACTACCCTGCGGATAGACGGTTCCGTTATGCTCTGCCGGTGTGCGGAAGAAATAATAATACTTGTTTTTGATCTTGCACCAGCCGGTCATCATCTGTCCATAAGTGGCACTTCTGGTATCCATATAATACGTATGCCCCTGATCTTTCAGCCATCCGGCACGCATATAGCCGTCCGAGCCAAAGAAATACCTCTTCTCACCAATGGTGATCCATCCGGTCACCAGTTTGTTCTTCCGGTAATATCTCCACTGCTGACCGTATCCAACCCATCCGGTTTTACTTTTGTTTGTCCGTCTGTCATCACGATAGCCTTTGATATAAACGCCGTCCGGCCCAAGATACTTGTCATCGATCCAGGTATCTTTCACAAACGTTCCGTCGGATCCAAGATACATCTTTTTACCGTTGTATTTCACCCATTTTTCTTTCTGCAAAACATATCTTTTATTGAAATAATAGATCTTTCCGTCAATCTTCTGCCATCCCGTCAGGGCATGCCCTTTTTTATTAAAGTAGTACGTCTTTCCATTGATGGTAAACCACTGACGTTTCAGGCGGCCGGTACCGTCACCGTAAGAATAGCAGAGTTTTCCGGATGCGGTTGTCCTGAATCCGGCTCTTTCATATGCCTTCAGCAGAATTCCTTTTTTTGAAAATACATAGGTCTTTCCTGCGATCTGCCGCACACCGGTTGCCATGATCCCTGTCTTTGGCAGAAAATAATAAGTTCCTTTTTTGAGTGTGAGCCAACCTTTCTGCTTTGTACCATCCTCATTATAATAGTAACGGTTACCTTCCTCAACCTTCCACTTTCCTTTTGCAAAAGCGGTTACGGAAAGCAACATACTCAGCATCAGCACTGCGAGCACACCAAACCCCTTTTTCTTCATTCCTGATTTCCCCTTTCTTTACTTCTTATGTCTTCAGGACTCTTTCCTGGCAACCGGTCCGGTAAACACCTTTCTCGGACAGAGCGATGCACAGGTTCCGCAGTTGGTACATTTTGAAGTATCGATATGTGCAATATTGTTCTCCACTGTAACGGCACCGGAAGGACATTCCCTCTGGCATTTCTTACATCCGATGCACCCTGCCTCACATGCCTGCATAACCAGCTTTCCTTTATCTTTTGAAGCACAGCGTACCAGATAACGGCTTTCATATGGCACAAGCTCGATCAGATGACGCGGACAATGCTCCACGCATGCTCCACACGCTCTGCATTTCTCCTTGTCTACCACTGCTACTCCATTTATAACATGAATCGCATCAAATGAACAGACCTTTTCGCAGGTTCCGTCTCCGATACATCCATAATGACAGGTTTTCGGTCCGCCTCCCGGAATAAAATCCATCATCTCACAGTCGTGAACTCCATAATAATGACAGGATTCTTTTGCTTTGTCACAGGTTCCGCCACATTTTACAAAGGCAACTCTGCGGATGCTCTCGCCTGCTTCCTGCCCCATGATCCTGGCAATCTTTGCTGCCACGGCATCTCCCCCTACCGGGCAGCCATTTACCGGAGCCTCTCCGTTTGCAATCGCCTTTGCCATCGCATCACATCCTGCATATCCGCAGCCGCCGCAGTTATTTCCCGGAAGCTGTTCTCTTACCTGCTGTTCTTTTTCATCAATTTCTACTGCAAATTTTTTCCCTGCCAATCCAAGGAAAAGTCCCAGAAGCAGTCCGGTACCTCCTACGATCACAGCCGCAAGTATGATCTCCATGCTCATCCGCCACTCCTCCTTCCTATTTCAGACTGGAAAATCCAAAGAATGCGATCGCCATCAGACAGGCTGTAAGAAGAACGATCGGTGATCCTTTAAAAGATTCCGGTACATCATTGTATTCTGTTTTTTCACGGATACCGGCCATCAGCACGATCGCGATCGTAAATCCGACCGCCGTTGCTAGGCCATTTACCACGCTCTCTACGATGCCGTAGCTTTTCTGTACATTGATCAGTGCCACGCCAAGTACGGCACAGTTTGTCGTGATCAGCGGCAGATAAACGCCAAGTGCATTGTACAGGGACGGGCTGCTCTTTTTCAGAAACATTTCCACAAACTGTACCAGTGCCGCAATGACCAGAATAAACACGATCGTCTGAAGGTAAGTCACATTCAGCGGAAGGAGCAAAAATTTATAGATCAGAGCCGTGACAAAGGATGAGATCGTGATAACAAAGATAACAGCTCCGCCCATGCCTGCTGCGGTATCCATTTTCTTGGATACACCAAGGAATGCACACAGTCCCAAAAACTGGCTCAAAACAACATTGTTGATAAACGCAGTGCCAACTGCGATCATAAGTAATTCTCTCATAACGTCTCCCCTCCTTTACAGGAACTTGCACAGGAGGCACATTCTCCTGTGCAGCCGCTGCCGATCTTTGTCTCTTTACCTTTTTCCTGCATTTTACGTTTCACGCGGTTCTGGGCTGCTGTCAGAAGGGACAGGACCAGAAAAGCTCCCGGTGCAAGGATAAAGATCGTGATCGGCTGATAGAAAAAAGGCATCACCTGCACACCGAAAATGGTTCCGGCTCCGATCAGCTCACGCACGATACCGATACTGGCAAGACCGATGGTAAATCCAAGTCCCATACCGACACCGTCAAAGAAAGACGGGATGACCGGATTGAAAGAAGCATAGGCTTCCGCTCTTCCAAGGATGATACAGTTTACTACGATCAGAGGGATATAAATACCAAGACTCTGATACAGAGACGGTACATACGCCTGAAGCAAAAACTGTACGATCGTTACGAAAGATGCCACAACCACGATAAAGGCCGGCATACGCACGCCGTTCGGAATGACTTTACGAAGTGCTGAGATCATCAGGTTTGACATGGCAAGGATCACCGTTGTCGTAAGTCCCATGCCAAGTCCGTTCATTGCTGAGGTGGTTACTGCCAGCGTCGGACACATACCAAGCATCAGAACGAAGGTCGGGTTTTCTTTGATAATACCGTTATATAAACGTTCTCCTGCTTTGCTCATTGTAAGATACCTCCTTCCTTAAGGCTTTCATAAAAACGAAGTCCCGCATTGACACCGTTTGTCACCGCTTTGGAAGTAAAGGTTGCTCCGCTGATCGCATCAATCTCGTTTTCCGCGGAAGCACCGTTTTTTGTAACCACGAACTGATCTACGATTTTTCCTGCGAACTGTCCTTTGAATTCTTCGTCTTTTGCACGCATGCCAAGTCCGGCTGTCTCACTTAAGGAAAGCATCTCCACGCCTGTCACCGTTCCGTCCATACTGACACCCATGGAGAAATTGATGTCACCGCCGTATCCTTCATGCGAAGTAATGTTCATAACCACACCTGTCACTGCTCCGTCCTTTTCTGCCAGATAAAAATCTTCCAGAGTGTCAGCTGTGCCAAATCCGGCCTGATCCAGGACATCAGCTGCCTCTGTGAGCAGTTCTTCTTTGTTATCCGGCTCCGTCAGATCCTGTGCATCCGGAAATACAGCAAGATAAGCTTCTTTCTGTGCTTTTTCCTCTGCCTGTGCGATCGGCTGTTTTGTAATGCTGTAGACAGCTCCGAGCAGTAAACCGGAAACCAGTGTGATCGCCATCAGTACCAGTGCTTCTTTTATAATCTTATTCATGCTTTTTTCCTCCTTTGCCAAATGCTGTCGGAGGTGTTACTTTTTCAATCAAAGGCACCAGAAGGTTTGAAAGGATGATCGCATAAGATACGCCCTCCGATGCACTTCCGAGGAAACGAAAAACCCCGGTGAGAATACCGATGATGCATCCATACACGATCTGACCGTTTTTGGTGATCGGTGAGGTTACATAATCCGTTGCCATAAAAAATGTACCAAGCATCAGTCCGCCCGCACACAGCTGTGCTGCCAGAAAATGCAGTTCAAATCCATGTCCGCCAAATAAAATGGCAAAAACAGAGAAAGAAAGCAGGCAGGACAATGGTATCCTCAGATCGATCACTTTAAATACCAGAAGGATCACCGCACCGATCAGGATCGCCAGTGTGGAAGTCTCACCGATCGTTCCGGCTGTTTTTCCGAGAAACAGGTTTAAAACATTCACGCTCTCGCCGGCTTTCATGGCTGCAAGCGGCGTTGCCCCGGACACTGCATCGTATGTAAAATCCGTCATTTTTCCAGCAAATGAAATCAGGAGAAAACATCTTGCTGCGAGAGCCGGATTCATAAAGTTCTGCCCCAGTCCTCCAAAGAGCTGTTTTACAATTAAGATAGCAAAAATACCACCTACAACAGCAATCCACCACGGAGCTTTTGGTGGAAGATTCAGAGCCAGCAGAAGCCCTGTCACTTCTGCACTGCGATCATCGACTGTCACTTTTTTATGCATCAGTTTTTCGTAAACATACTCTGTGAGCACGCTGCCTGTCACAGACAGCACGATTACTTTTAACGCATCGATTCCAAAATTTATGACACCAAATACGGTTGCCGGAAGCAGTGCGATCAGCACAAGGCTCATCAGGTCGCTGCTTTTTCTTTTATCCCGGATGTGCGGATTTGATGATATGTTCCACATTTCAGTCATTTTCCATTCCCCCTCTGTGCAGCTTTTTTCCGATCCGCAAGCACGATCTTACGCATGGATTTGATGTATTGTGTCAGCGGTCGTTTTGCCGGACAGCTATAGCTGCAGCATCCACATTCACAGCACTCCATTCCATTTGCTTTTTCAAACGCTTCTTTATCATGTCTTTTTGCATAATCAGCCAGTCTTGCCGGAATGATCCGGCCCGGACAGACGGATACACAGCGTCCGCAATTGATACACGCTGTCTCTTCGCAGGCTGCGACCTCGTCTTTTGTCATGCACAGGATCGCAGAAGACGTCTTGACTACCGGAACATCCAGAGAGATCAGCGGGATTCCCATCATCGGACCTCCGGCGATGATTTTCTCCGGTTCGGAAGTAAAACCTCCCGCCTCTTCGATCAGTTCCCGGAAGTTCGTACCGGTGCGGACACGCAGGTTCTGCGGTTCTTTGATCGCATTTCCGGTGATCGTCATCACTTTTTTCATGACCGGTCTACCAAAATGTACCGCCTCATAGATTGCATGGATCGTGTCACAGTTGTTGACTACACATCCTGCATCTGCCGGAAGCATGGAAGAATTGATCTGTCTTCCTGTGACTGCAAAAATAAGCTGTCGCTCTGCTCCCTGCGGATACTTGGTTTTTAATTCTACAACTTCAATATCCGGTATCCCCTTTGCTGCTTCCCGCAGTTTTGCTGCCGCATCTTTTTTATTGTCTTCAACTGCCAGTACGCCTTTTGCCCTTCCGTCAAAAATCTTCATTGCCGCCTGAAGACCGCCCACGATTTTTTCCGGTTCCTCCATCATCCTGCGGTAATCTGATGTCAGATAAGGCTCACACTCCGCACAGTTGACAATGATGTAATCGATCGCAGATGGATCTTTCGGCATGTATTTGACGTGTGTCGGGAATCCGGCTCCGCCCATACCGACAATACCCGCCTCCTTGATGATCTCAATGATCTCTTTTCCGGAAATATCCGCCAGTTTCCGCTCTGGTGAAAACTCTACCTCTTCATACAGGCCATCGTTTTCAATGACAATGGATTCCTGCATGCCTCCGGCTACCCCCAGCCTTGCTTCGATCGCCTTGACCGTTCCTGATACGGATGCAAAAATGTTTGCAGATACAAACCCCCCTGCTTCTGCAATTTTCTGACCTGCCAGTACATGATCGCCTTTTGCTACAATGGCTTTGGCTGGTGCTCCGATATGCTGAGAAAGCGGATAGACGAGCTCTCCTTTGGGCAAAACCTCCCGAATCGGCTTATCTTTGGACATCGCCTTTCCGTCATCTGGATGAATGCCACCTCGAAATGTAAAACGCAGCATACACTTCTCCTCCTTTTTTTATATTTACAGCCATCAAAAAACAATAACTGCTGCTTTCTTTTTCTCTGTTTGCTTATTTTGTTTCTTTCTGATTCCCCTTTTTCTTTCTGGATACTTTATGAATCGTAGGATAAGCTTTCATAAAACGTTTGTTTACGCCGGTGATCCTGGAGACCCTCTCCTGATACTGTTCCCGAAATCCCTTTGAACGAGAGCGAATGCCTTCTGCATATTCAGAAAGACCCTTTTCTTCAATCTTGCCTGCAATGCGCCTTTGATACTCTCCCAGCTTTTCCTGAAATTCTTTTTTCGTCGGCAGATGCTTTTTATAGTTTCCAAACAGTTCTCTTGCCTCTTCCGTCGAACTGTAGACTTTGGTCGTCTGAAGATATTCGGTAAACTCTTCCATGGCAGTCTGCAGGCCTTCCAGTTTTTCGCCGAGCTGCAGTGCTGCAAGTGTCGATACGATAAAGTCCACGCAGTACAGAATCCCACATAAGATAATAAACGCATGTCCGGTCGCTACATCAAACAGATCGATCACCCACTGTGCAAACGGCTGAAGAATCTCAAACATCAGCAGTGTGAAAAATCCCCATGCGATCGAGCATCCCAGACAGATCCTGCCATGCAGGTTAAACGGCCGTTCGCTGTAATCCCACCAGCTTGTGTGGAAGAGCTTTTCCATTACCCACGAAGTAACATACTCCAGGATGGTTGCCAGAACGATGCCGCCAAGAAACAGCCATAAACCATGATCCTGCAATGGCCTCAGAACCAGATAAACGCTCATGGCTCCCACTCCATAGATCGTACACACCGGACCTGTTACAAATCCACGGTTTACCAGCTTCTTTTCCTTTATCGATACATAGCAGCTTTCCCATATCCATCCCATAAAGCTGTATAAGATCAGCCAGAAAAGAACATGATACAAATCTACTCCAAGAATTTGAATATCCCACATAATTTTCTCCTTTTATTTTTGATTTCTGTTTTTCTTTTATTTTTCATTGAATTTTCTGTCTTTTTAATCGCTAAATATCTCTGTATTGCATTTTTATTGAAACACTTTTATAATGATGCCAGAATTCAAAATCAACTTCAGAAATGCCGGAGGCATTCTTGAACACATAAGTTTAAGAAAGGAATTTTTTCATGCTATATAAACAACAATCTTTTTCCAACTTTGAACCAGATCTTCGCTATCTGGACTCTTTTCCTTTTTCCAGAGAAGAATTTCTCTTCTTTGACATTGAAACAACCGGATTTTCCCCGCGAAACACTTCTCTGTATCTGATCGGTGCGGTCTGCTTTCTGGATGAGCACTGGACTTTCCTTCAGTGGTTTGCCGAAACTCCATCGGAAGAATGTGAAATTTTAAACGCATTTCTTGCGTTCTGCCGGTCATTTCGTGCTGTCGTTCATTTCAACGGTGACGGTTTTGATATCCCTTATCTTCTTTTCAAAGCAGAAAAATATACATTGTCAGATACCTTATCATCCATGCAGAGCATTGATCTTTACCGCCTGACCCGACCATACAAAAAATATCTGAAACTGACGCACATCAACCAGAAAAGTCTGGAATCTTTCCTTGGCATTGAGCGGGAAGACCGCTACAACGGCGGCGAACTGATCAAAATCTATCAGAGCTACTGCCAGTTAAAAGATGCGGATGCTCTTTCGCTTCTGCTTCTACATAATCTGGACGATCTGAAAGGTATGACAAAACTGCTGCCGCTTCTTGCCTATCCGCTGTTTTTGAAAGACCAGGATTATACGCTCCGGAATCTTTTCTGGGAAGATTCTGTGAACGGACAGCCGCTTCTGATTGCAGAGCTGGATCTGAAATATCCTGTTCCAAAGCAGATCTCCAACCGGCTTTCCTCGTGCTATCTTACGCTCCAGGAAGGCACTGCCAAACTGATGATCTATGCTTTCGAGGGCGAATTAAAGTATTTCATATCTGACTATAAAAATTATTATTATATTCCTTTGCAGGACTGTGCCATTCATAAGCACGTTGCCTCTTATCTCGATCCACGTGAACGCATCCCTGCAAAAGCCACAACCTGTTACCAGCGTCACTGGGGACTTTTTCTTCCTCAGGAAAAAGCACTGTTCAAACCTGTTTTCCAGGAAAGCTATCATTCGGATTCTTTCTGGTTTGAATGTACGCAACAGTTTATGAATTCGCCCTCTTTATTATGTTTATACATAAAAAGCCTGATTTCCATTTGAAATCAGGCTTTCCTGCCCTGCAGGTTCTCTTTTGTCTGAACCTTACAGGACACTCAGCACTCCCTTTTTGAGATGTGCAATATTACTCTTCTTCTGCCTCTGTTGTGTCGGCAGCAGCTTCTTCTTTCTGCAGTGCTTTCATGCTCAGGCTGATTTTTTTGTCTTCGCCGTTGAAATCTACTACTTTTGCTGTGATAACCTGTCCTACGCTCAGTACGTCAGATGGTTTATCAACATGCTCCTGGGAAATCTGTGATACATGAAGCAGTGCGTCTACACCCGGCTCCAGTTCAACAAATGCACCAAAATCAGTCATTCTTGCAACTTTACCTTCTACCACGTTGCCTGCTGCGTATTTCTCGCCAGCTGTCAGCCATGGGTTCTGATCCGGGAATTTCAGGCTCAGTGC
>ERZ838516.4296-NODE-4296-length-11185-cov-3.446990_pt1 | contig 11185 bp, 10 predicted proteins | sample MGYA00519910_ERZ838516 | MGnify/ENA primary metagenome ERZ838516 (study PRJEB31850, sample SAMEA3708837) | human gut metagenome | biome: human gut; feature: human-associated habitat; material: faeces | place: China | collected 2014 ... | reverse complement strand
CCCCTCCAAACCTCCCCCCACCCTCTCCAAAGGCTTTCGTTTTTTCTATTGGGGAGATGCGGGGGGAGGGGCTTGGGCGGCGATGTTCTTTGTGGAATTTTTTAGTTTATTCAGGAGAATACCAGATGGCACAGATCAACGATGACTATCTCAAGTTGCCGGGCAGCTATCTTTTTGCCGATATCGCGCACAAGGTGAATGCATTTAAGGAAAATCACCCTGAAATGGAGCTCATCCGCCTCGGGATCGGTGACGTAACCCGTCCTCTGCCGCCGTCGGTCATCAAGGCGCTGCATAAGGCCGTGGATGAGCAGGCGACTGCGGAGGGCTTCCGTGGCTACGGTCCGGAACAAGGTTACCGCTTCCTGCGCGAGGCCATCGCGCAAGGGGATTTCGCGTCTCGTGGCGTGGAGATCGATCCCGATGACATTTTCGTCAGCGACGGGGCGAAGTGTGATCTCGGCAATTTTCAGGAATTGTTCGGGCGCGGGAATGTCATCGCCGTGACCGACCCCGTATACCCGGTGTATGTGGATTCCAATGTGATGGGAGGCCGCGCCGGAACATTTGATGGAAAAGGGAGCTGGTCGGGCATCGTCTATCTGCCCTGCTCGGCTGAAAACGGTTTTGTTCCGTCCCTGCCTCTGAAGCGGCCCGACGTTATCTACCTGTGCCTGCCGAACAATCCCACAGGCACGGCCCTGAGCCGCCCCGAGCTGCAGCGCTGGGTTGACTACGCCCGCAGCAATCAGTGCCTTATCCTGTTCGATGCGGCGTATGAGGCCTATATTCGGGAGGACGGCATCCCCCACAGCATTTATGAGCTGGAGGGAGCCAAAGAGGTGGCTGTGGAGTTCCGCAGTTTCTCCAAGCCCGCCGGGTTTACCGGGCTGCGCTGCGGGTATGTGGTGGTCCCCGAAACCGTAAAGGCGCGCGCCGCCGATGGTCGGATGCTGCCCCTCAAGCCGCTGTGGAACCGCCGCCAGACGACCAAGTACAACGGTTGCCCCTACATCGTTCAGCGCGCCGCCGAAGCCGTCTATTCACCCGAAGGGCGGCAGGATGTACGCGACAATGTGGGCTATTACATGGAAAACGCCTCGACCATCCGTGGCGGGCTGCAAGCGGCGGGACTGGACGTTTACGGGGGGGTGAACGCTCCGTACATCTGGCTGAAGACGCCGGGCGGCATGGATTCGTGGCGCTTTTTCGAAGCGCTCTTGAACCGTTTCGGCATAGTGGGGACTCCCGGCGTGGGGTTCGGCCCGAGCGGTGAAGGCTATTTCCGCCTTACGGCGTTCGGCTCCCATGAGAACACGCGGAAAGCCATGCGGCGCATCGCCGATGCCGGGCACTGGTCCGAGTGGAAGATATAGGAAAAGGAAATCTCTGGGGGCTTCCCACTGTCGCGGAGCCGTAACTTGACATTCCCGCCGCATTGGTTTTAGGGTAATTTCTACGTTTTTTTGCACAAAGGAACCGACAGATGTTTTCGTTGAACGCCGCCCTTTCCCTGAGTGAAGCCCCCATGAACTGGGGTCTTTGCTATTACTATTACTTTAGGGGCAGAAGCGGCGTTGAGGCGTGCGTCTGACGGTGTAGCGTCAGGACAAGCGTTGATCGGGGGCCGCGAACGGAGTGTTCGCGGCCCTTTTTGTTTTTTCATCAGCAGCAAGCGGGTTGGAATGATGATCACAGTACAGGCTCCGGCGTCGAAGTCGGTATCGCATCGCATGGTTATGGGCGCGGCCCTCGCTCAGGGGGATTCCGTGGTGAGCCGCGTGCTCGAAAGCAAGGATTTGGAACGCACGATGGCGATCCTCAGGGGAGCCGGGGCGGGCATCGTCCGCACCGGGGAGGGCGAATACGCGATTTCCGGCGTGGGCGGGCAGCCGCACGGCGGCTCGGTGGATCCGCTGTCCTGCGACGTGCACGAATCCGGCACGACCTGCCGGTTGCTGACCGCCGTGCTCGCCGCCGGGATGGGGCGTTTCCGCGTCCACGGAGCGCCCCGTATGCACGAACGGCCCATTGGGGAACTGACCGCCGCGCTGGAGACGCTCGGCGTGTCCTTCACGTTCGAGGGGAAACCGGGATTCCCGCCTTTCGTCCTGAAAACGTGCGGGCTTGACGGCGGCGAAGTGGGCATCGGCATGGACGAGTCGAGCCAGTATCTTTCGGGCGTGCTGCTGGCGGCTCCGCTGGCGCGTGCTCCCCTGACCGTCAATATCGGCGGCAGCAAGGTCGTTTCATGGCCCTATGTCGGCCTGACCCTTCAGGCGCTGGAAAACTTTGGCGTGCCGTTCTCCGTGGAGCGGAAGGAAGGCGGTGCGTGGAGCGCCGTCGACTGGCATACGCTGGAGCAGGCCGAGCCGGGGAATGTCCGTTTCCGCATGGTTCCGGCCATGTACCGCGCCGGACGCTACGCCGTGGAAGGCGACTGGTCGGGCGCGTCCTACCTGCTTGCCGCCGGAGCCATCGGGCCCCGTCCCGTACGTATTGAAGGATTGCGGGCGGATTCATTGCAGGGCGATCGCGTGATGTTGGACATCCTTCGTGATATGGGCGCGCGGATCGACATCGAACCGGATGCGGTGACCGTCCACCCTTCGGAGCTGCGCGGCGTGGTGGCGGATATGAGCCGCTGCCCGGATCTGGTCCCCACAGTGGCGGTGGTGGCGGCGCACGCGTCAGGCCCGACCCGCCTCTGGAACGCGGCTCACCTGCGCATCAAGGAATGCGACCGTATCGCGGTTCCGGCTCAGGAATTGTCGAAGGTGGGCGTCCGGTGCGACGAGCACGACGACGGCTTGACCATACACGGCGATCCCGTTTTGGCGTCGCGTCTGCATTCGCTTGACGGCATTGCCTTTTCGGCGCACGGCGATCACCGTATCGCCATGAGTTTGGCCCTGCTGGAGCTGCGGGGAGGACGTCTGACGCTGGACGATCCGTCTTGCGTGAGCAAATCGTTCCCGAATTTCTGGGAATGCTGGGGACAGGTGCGGGTATGAGCGGCAACACGGCTGAAAGTGGTTTTACGCCCCGGCGTCTGGTCATCGTCGGCTGCCGGGGCCGGATGGGGACTTTGCTGTCCGCACGCTGGAGCGCGGCGGGGCATACGGTGGCGGGGCTGGATCTGCCGCTGACCGATGAGGCTTTCGCCGAGGCCCTGCCCGGTGCGGATGCCGTTTTCCTGTGCATCCCCGCCGGGGCCATGGCTGAAGTATTGCCGCATCTCGTGCCGCATCTGGACGGCCGGCAGATCCTTGCGGACATTACCTCCGTAAAGATGCAGCCTTTGGGCCAAATGGAGCGGGCCTACGCCGGGCCGGTAGTGGGTACGCATCCCCTTTTCGGCCCCAAACCGCAGCCGTCCGACCTCCGCGTCTGCATTACGCCGGGCGCTGCGGCGACGGATACGCATATCGGCCTTGTGGAGGGGCTTTTTAAAGACATGGGCTGCTCGACCTTCCGTTCGACCGCCGAGGCCCACGACAGTGCCGCCGCGTCGATTCAGGGGTTGAACTTCATTTCCAGTCTGGCGTATTTTGCGACGCTTGCCGAGCACGAGGAGCTGTTGCCTTTCATAACGCCGTCCTTCCGGCGGCGTCTGGAAGCCTCGCGCAAGCTCCTGACCGAGGACGCCCCCTTGTTCGAGTGGCTTTTTGAAGCCAACCCCATGAGTCAGGAGTCCATCCGCCAGTATCGTTCATTCCTCAACGTTGCCGCGGGCGGTGATGTCAACGTACTGGTCCAGCGTGCCCAATGGTGGTGGAAGGAAGCGCGTTAGGGAGGGCGGGAAAAATTGAAGGGGGAAGGGGGACCTTTCTGGAGAAAGGTCCCCCTTCCTCCCTCCAAACCTCCCCCTTTCCCCTCCCAAGACTTTTGGCTATCGAATCCCTCTTGTCCGGTCGGGGGAGGATTTGTTGTTTATCTTTGTCCGGCGTATCATTGGGAAAGGAGCGTATTGGTCTTTGAGTGTTTTTTATTGTATTGGAATTACATGTAATTTGAAAAATACTCTAAGGTCGGCGCCCTCTGGGAAAGGGAATCGGGATGGAAAGGCGGTTTCCTGAAAGCCGGATTGGGTTTTAGGAATATATTGATGCAAGGTGGAGTTCATGCGGATACGGACGGCTACACAGGATGATTTGGATGCTATTTGCCGGGTCGAAGCAATCTGTTTTCCCGCGAGCGAGGCAGGCACACGGGAATCGTTTGCCGCCCGGCTCAAGGTTTTTCCCCGTCATTTCCTTCTGTTGGAGGATGAGGGGAGACTCATCGGCTTTGTAAACGGCATGGTGACGGATGACCGTACCATTTCCGACGTCATGTTCGAGCAGGCCGAACTCCACAAGGAAGACGGGAAATGGCAGAGCGTGTTCGGGCTGGACGTATTGCCGGAACACAGGCGCAAAGGGTATGCCGGGCAGCTCATGCGGGCGCTCATCGGACATTCCCGCGAAGACGGGCGTTGCGGCTGCATCCTGACGTGCAAGGAGCATCTCCTGCCGTATTATACCCGATTCGGTTTCAGGAATCTGGGCGTTTCCCTGTCGCAACATGGCGGGGCCGTCTGGTATGACATGATTCTGGAGTTTTCTCGTTAGTACGTTCTTCTAGAACACGACACTTGGAGTTCCCCAAGCGAAAAGAAACGGTTCCCATGCGGCGTAAGCTGCATGGGAACCGTTTCTTTTCGCCTTTGAGGGGGTCCGGGGGGAATCATTCCCCCCGGACAGGGGGTCAAGGGGGGCGGTAGCCCCCTTGCCGCCGGAGGCATTCTACCGCTCGAAGTAGGTATAGCCGCGCAAACCGTCTTCAAAGGTTTGCAGGATTTTGTAACGCTCCGAAGGCGTGATGCGCTTCTCGCGCACGGCACGCTCGGCGGCTTCTCGGAGATCCTCAAGGATGCGCCGGGGATCGTATTCCACATAGTCGAGGATGTCGGCCACGGAGTCGCCCCGTATCTCGCGGACGAACTGGTAGGAGCCGTCCTCGCTGATGCGGATGGACACGACGTTGGTGTCCCCGAGCAGGTTGTGCAGGTCGCCGAGGGTTTCCTGATACGCGCCCACAAGGAACACGCCGAGATAATATTCATCGCCGTCCACAAGGGGATGCAGATCGAGGGAAGTGCGCATACCCTGCGGGTCGATGAACTTGTCGATGCGCCCGTCGCTGTCGCAGGTGATATCCGAAATGACCGCCTTGCGGGACGGGAATTCCGTCAGGCGGTGCACCGGCATGACCGGGAACAGCTGATCGATGGCCCACGCGTCGGGGAGTGACTGGAACACGCTGAAATTGCCGTAGTAGATGTCGGCAAGCGTGCTGTCGATGTCCGCGAGTTCCTTGGGCGTGTGCTTGAGCTTTTCCTTTTCCTCGGCGATACGGTTGATGATCGCCCAGAAGTACTTGTCCGCGAGCGTCCGCTGCCGGAGCGTAACGCGTCCGGTTATGAACAGCTGGCGCATTTCGTCCCGGTAGTAGACGGCGTCGTTGTAGCACTCCTGAAGGTTGCGGACGGACAGGCCCTGCAAGACTTCACGGAGGTTGACCACCGGTTCCGGCACGTCTTCGGGCAGGACATCGGGGATGCTCTCGCCCGTTTCGGCGATGCTCACGTCGAGGATGTTGAACAGGAGGATGGAATAGTAGGCCACGGTGGCGCGGCCCGATTCCGTAACGATGTGCGGGTGTTCGATGCCCTGCTGGTCGAGGATGGTCATGACCGCTTCCACGACGTCGGTACAGTATTCGTCCATCGAATAGTTGCGGCTGCTCACATAGTTGGTGTGCGAGCCGTCGTAGTCCACGGCGAGGCCGCCGCCGAGGTCGAGATACCCCATCTTCGCGCCTTCCTGCACGAGGCCCGCATAGACGCGGGTGCTCTCCATGACGGCGGTACGGATGTCGCGGATGTTGGGGACCTGCGAACCAAGGTGGTAGTGCAGGAGCTGGAGGCAGTCGAGCATGTCGTGCTGCTTCAGGGTGTCCACGATATCCACCACCTGCGCCGTGGTCAGGCCGAAGGCGGAGCGTTCGCCGCAGGAACCGGCCCAGTGGCCGCTGCCCTTGGTGATGAGCTTGACGCGCACGCCGAGGAGCGGGCGCACGCCGAGCGCGGCGGAGCGTTCGAGGATCAGCTCCAGCTCGCCGGGCATTTCCATGACGAAAATGCACTTGAAACCCATGCGCACGGCGGAGAGGCCGAGGTCGATGAACTCCTCGTCCTTGTAGCCGTTGCAGATGAGGCAGGCTTCCGGGTCTTTGAGCTGGGAAATGGCGGAAATGAGTTCGGCTTTGGAACCGACTTCGAGGCCGTGGTGAAAGCGCGAGCCGAACTGGGCGATCTTCTCGACCGTATGCTGCTGCTGGTTCACCTTAATGGGGAAGACGCCGCGGTATTCGCCCTTGTAGCCGAGCGAGGCGATGGCCTTGCGGAACGACTCGTGCAGCAGGGTGATCTGCGAATCAAGAATGTTTTCAATGCGCAACAGGACCGGCATGTCGTAGCCACGCTCGCGCATACCCCGAATGACCTCGGGGACGCTGACGGCCACGCCCTTGTTTTCGCCGGAAGGATAAATCACGACATCGCCCTCGGGCGAAACGCCGAAGTAGCCGGCCCCCCAGTTACGGATGCCGTACAGTTCGGTGGAATCTTCCACACTCCATTGCTGGAGAGTGCGTTTTATCGCCACGTAACGGAACCTCTCAAGGTAATCGGTTGAACAGGCGCGGGACCCCTGCCCCGTGACACAGCCATCGCAACGCGTTCCAAGCCTACGCCGCCCATGCGGCTGCGGGGGGACATTTCCGCGCCGTTTGGCGAACGATACGCTCCGGAAGGAAAACGCCCCGTTCCTCGGGAGAAAATCCGGGGGAACCGGGGCGGCCTGCGCGTACGAAAAACAGTCAGATACAGTTTGGAATATACCGTCAAAAAGACAATATTGTCAACAAGCCAGAGCCCAGCCCTCCGTGCGGAGCGGCGCGTTTTCGCAAAGGATTCCGCACCCCGGCGGAACGGGGCCGTCCGGGCGCGGCATGATTGCGCGGCAAAAATATCTGTGCTAGGAGAAAGGTTTGGAATCAGCCGGACTTCCGCTTCGGCCGCTTCCGGAATCGTCTTGTGTTTTCCTGTCCGGTTTTAGGTGCAGGTTTGACCACGCCCAACCCTCAGTGAGGAAAAAATGAAACGGATTGCTCTTCGTTGGCTCGGAGCTCTGCTGCTCTCCATCACTCTTGCCGCCCCCGCCCTGGCCGCCGGCAAGCACCTCATCAACGGCATCGACGCCAACTATCCTCCGTTCGCCTACGTGGACGAAACCGGCAAGCCCGCCGGGTTCGACGTCGACTCCATGAACTGGATCGCCAAGAAGATGGGCTTTACCGTGGAGCACAAGCCGATGGACTGGGACGGCATCATCCCCGCCCTGCTCGCCAAGAAGATCGACATGGTCTGCTCCGGCATGAGCATCAGCCCCGAACGCAAGGCGCAGGCGAACTTCTCCGATCCCTACTGGACCATCCGCAAGATTTTCATCACCAAGAAGGGCTCCAAGGTCACCGAAGACCAGATCTACAACGGCAAGATCAAACTCGGCGTCCAGCGCGGCACCAACGAACACGAAATGCTCCAGAAGGCGCAGGCCGAAAAGAAGTACAACTATCAGCTGCGCTTCTATGACTCCGGCCCCATGGCCATCGAAGACCTTCTGAACGGCCGCATCGACGCCATCGGCCTTGACGCCGCCCCCGCCGAAGACGCCATGCGCAAGGGCAAGCCCGTGCAGGAAGTGGGCGTGTTCGGTTCCGACGAGTTCGGCGTGGCCATCCGCAAGGACGACGCCGAAACCATGAAGCTCGTCAACGAAGGCTACAAGCTCCTCAAGGCCGATCCCTACTGGAAGGAACTCCAGGCCAAGTACCTCGGCAACAAGTAATGACGCTCACGCCGGGGGCCGCACGGCCCCCGGCGTTTTCGACGCGCTTACGCAAGACCGGCGACGCGGCCTCTCTCCGCCGTCGCCGCCTTGTTGTCAGGGCTTCCCTCTTCGGGAAGACTGGCGTATGCTAGAACGCTTTTCGCGGAGCGGGCGCGGTCTTCGGCATCCGCCCAGACCCTCCGGTTCCGGGCGCGCAAGCCCTTCTACGGGCCCCGCGCAGAGCGTGTTTCCTTTGAAAGGTGCTACGCTTCAAAATCCATTCAGCCGGAAAACACCGTTTTCGGCGGAATCCACGCCGTGTTGTGGCGCGCCGGACATGCGTTCGGCGTTCAGGCATTCCCATTTGGGAACGCTTTGACCCTCAACCCCCATTCCGTGAGTCGAGATGCTGGAAATAGTGGACAAAATCCCGGTTATTCTCAACGCGTTGCCCTACATCCTTCAGGGCAGCGTCGTAACCCTCATCACCGTCATCGGATCTCTGGCGCTTGGGTTCTGCATCGGCCTTCCCCTCGCCGTGCTGCAGGTGTACGGCCCTTCGTTCATCCGCCGCCTCATCGGCGTCTACGTGTGGTTTTTCCGGGGAATGCCCATCCTGCTCCTGCTGTTCCTCTTCTATTTCGGGCTGTTCGAGGTCATCGGCCTGAACCTGTCCACCATCACGGCGTCCTGCCTCGTCCTCGGCATGGCGAGCGCGGCCTACCAGTCCCAGATTTTCCGCGGCTCCATCGAGACGCTCCCGGTGGGCCAGTTCCGCGCGGCCCGCGCCCTCGGCATGAACGACGGGCAGGCCATCCGGCATATCGTCCTTCCGCAGGCCCTGCGCCTGTCCATCCCCGGCTGGTCCAACGAATTTTCCATCCTGCTCAAGGACTCGGCCCTGTGCTTCGTCCTCGGGACCCCGGAAATCATGGCCCGCACCCACTTCGTGGCCTCGCGGACCTACGAGCACCTGCCGCTCTACATCACGGCAGGCCTGTTGTACTTCGGCATCACCCTTGTGGGCGTGCACATCCTCCGCGTGCTGGAACGCAAGGTCCATATTCCCGGTTACGCCGTCAGCGGCTCCATGTGAGGCACGTCACCATGAACACCACCCCTATCCTGCGCGCCACCAACATCGTCAAGAAACTCGGCGGCAAAACGATCCTCAACGACGTGTCCCTCGATGTGCACAAAGGCGACGTGAAAGTGGTCATCGGCCCTTCCGGTGCCGGCAAAAGCACGTTCCTCCAGTGCCTCAACTACCTCCTGCCCCCGGACTCCGGCGACATTTGGCTTGAGGGGAAGAAGGTCAAAGCCCGCGACACAAGGGAACTGTGCGCCCTGCGGCAGCAGGTCGGCATGATCTTTCAGGACTGCGGCGCGTCCCTGAGCCCGACCCGCACGATCGGCGAGCAGATCATCGAGAGCATGGCGGCGCACCGCAAGGTGGATGTGGCCGAAGCAAAGCGCGCCGCGCTGGAGCTCTTTGAAAAGCTGCACTTTCAGGACGGTGAGCGAATCTGGGACAGCTATCCTTTCGAGCTCTCCGGCGGCATGAATCAGCGCGCGGGCATTGCGATCGCCATGCTGATGAATCCGGCCGTTCTCCTGGCGGACGAGCCCACCTCCGCGCTCGACATGGCCGTACAGCGGCAGGTCGTGGAGGAAATGCTGCATATCCGCGAGACCTTCGGCACCGCGATCATCATCGTGACGCACGACATCGGCGTCGTCTCCGCGATGGCCGACAGCATCGTCGTGCTCTCCAACGGCCGCGTGATGGAATACGCAGCGGCGAAGGACGTGCTGGAAAACCCGCAGAATGACTACACGATAAAGCTGCTGAGCGCAGTTCCGAGACTGAGGAGGGAGAAGGCATAAATGGAACCGATCCTGAAGGTCGCAGACCTCTCCAAGGCCTTTTCCCGCGCCGGCAGGGATACATTTTTCGCCGTCGATCATGTGAGCTTTGAGGTACAGCCCGGTGAGATCCTCGGCATCGTGGGCGAATCCGGCTCCGGCAAGTCCACGATCGCCAGACTCATCACCCGTCAGATCGACGCCACCGGCGGGCAGATCTTCATCGACGGGCAAGATATCACCCGGCTCAGGGGGCGGGATCTGATCCCGGTCTACGCGAAGATCCAGATGGTCTTTCAGTCACCGGCCGACTCCTTCGATCCGCGCCGCACACTGGGCGACGGCATCTGCGAGAGCCTGCGCAACAAGGGCGTACCGAAGGCCGAACGCGAGGCAAAGGCACGCGCGCTGCTGGAAAGCTGCGGCCTGCCGGACACGTTTCTCGCGCGCTATCCGCATCAGGTCTCCGGCGGCCAGTGCCAGCGCGCGGCCATTGCAAGGGCACTGATGAACGACCCGCGCATCCTCATCTTTGACGAGGCCACCTCCGCACTGGACGTGACCGTGCAAAAGCAGATCATCGAGCTTCTGCAGCAGCTGCAGAAGGAAAGGAAGCTGGCCTATCTCTTCATCTGCCACAACATCGCGCTGGTACAGCAGTTTTGCGACAGGATCATTGTGCTCCATGACGGCAGGATCGTGGAGAGCGGTCTGCCCGACGAGGTCATCCTGCACCCGCAGTCGGAGTACACCAGACGGCTTGTCGACGCTGTTTTCTGAGCGGCAGAGCCTTGCTGTTTTCCCCGGCACGGCTCAGGCTTACGGTTCAGCGGATCGGCTCGTCAGACCGCCGCCGCGCTGAAAGCCAAACGCCGTCTGCTATTGAAGAACCATAAAAAAAGACGAGATTTTCATCCGTGAAAATCTCGTCTTTTTGTTTTGCTGCTCACGCCTTCGGGAAGATGGCGCGGATGGTCGTGCCCGTGCCCGGCGTGCTCTCAAGCTCGATGCGGCCGTGGTGCAGCTGCATGGCGTGCTTGACGATTGAGAGCCCAAGCCCCGTGCCGCCGGACGCCTTCGAGTGGCTCTTGTCCACGCGGTAGAAGCGCTCGAACACGCGCGCCTGATGCTCCGGCGCGATGCCGATGCCGGTGTCGGCGACGGTGACGCTGCTGCCGTCGGCGTCGTGCGCAACGGTGATGTCCACGCGGCCGCCGTCACGGTTATACTTGATGGCGTTGTCGCAGAGGTTGTAGACGATCTCATAGAGCAGGCGGTGCACGCCGGGGATCACAGTGGGCTCCCCCTGCACGCTGACCGTGACCTGCCGCGCTGCCGCAGCGTCCTGCAGCGTCTGCGCCGCCTCCTGCGAAACTGTGAGC
>ERZ838516.4281-NODE-4281-length-11212-cov-8.415972_pt1 | contig 11212 bp, 6 predicted proteins | sample MGYA00519910_ERZ838516 | MGnify/ENA primary metagenome ERZ838516 (study PRJEB31850, sample SAMEA3708837) | human gut metagenome | biome: human gut; feature: human-associated habitat; material: faeces | place: China | collected 2014 ... | reverse complement strand
TTCACAGGAGGGTATTATCATGGTTACAGTAAAAATTTCTTTAAATTCTATCGATAAGGTTAAGTCTTTTGTAAATGACCTAACCAAGTTTGATTCTGATTTTGACCTGGTTTCCGGAAGATACGTTATCGACGCAAAGTCCATTATGGGTATCTTTTCTCTGGATCTTTCCAAGCCAATCGATTTAAACATTCATGAAGAAAAGAATCTTGATACTGTTATGAAGGTTCTGGAACCATACATCATCCAGTAATTTTTTTTAACTTAACTTTCAGAGATCGTTTTATCTGACCAATCGGGGCATCACATTCGTGATGCCCTATTTTTTTTAAGCCTTACACCAGATAATCTCTGCGCTATTAACTGCCTCTTCTACCATCGCATCAATCTTTTCCTCAAGCTTCTTTTCGGAATTTCTGATTACCTTTACATTTGGCTTTGTAACAGGATGCTTTGCAACAAAAATTGTACAGCAGTCCTCATACGGCTGAATAGATGTTTCAAAGGTATCAATCTTTTCTGCTACATCAACAATCTCCTGCTTGTCAAAACCGATTACCGGACGATATACAGGAAGTGTGCACACCTCATTTGTTGCCATTAAGCTCTGCATAGTCTGTGATGCTACCTGACCAATGCTCTCTCCAGTAATTAAGCCATGGCAGCCATCCTTGATGGCAATGCGCTCAGCGATACGCATCATATAGCGGCGCATAATAATAGTAAGCTCATCATGCGGGCAGGCATCGTAAATATAAAGCTGAATATCAGTAAAATTGATGACATGAAGCTTGATCGGTGTTGCATATTTAGACACAAGCTTTGCCAGATCTACAACCTTTTGCTTTGCACGCTCACTAGTATACGGCGGTGCATGGAAATAAACAGCCTCAATCGTAACGCCTCTTTTTGCAATCATATAACCTGCAACTGGTGAATCAATTCCGCCAGACAATAAAAGCATTGCCTTTCCAGCCGTTCCAACAGGCATTCCGCCTGCACCTGGAATAGATACAGAATATACGTTGATGCAAGTGTCACGAACCTCAACAGACAATAAAACCTGCGGATTGTGTACATCTACACGCACGTTCTCGTATGCTTTTAAGATAGCCTCGCCAAGATCTGCATTTAACTGCTGAGAATCCTTTGGATAATTTTTTCTTGCACGGCGGCTGTGTACCTTAAATGTATAATCACCCTGTGGATATACATTTCCCATATATTCCACAACCTGCTCTGCTAATTTGTCATAGCCTTCATCTTTAAGCTGTACAACTGGACAGATCCATACGATTCCAAATACGTGCTTTAACGCATCCACTGCCTCATCAAAATCGTAATCGCTAAGTGCCTGCACATAGATACGGCCAGACTCCTTCTTTACTTCAAACTCACCCTCTACTCGCTCCATTGCAAGACGGATATGCTTTACAAGCGCATCCTCAAACAAATAACGGTTTTTTCCCTTAATGCCAATCTCGGCATACTTTATCAAAAATGCATGATATTTCATGTTGTTCCTCACAATTCTATCTAATGTTTATGTGAAATGTTTTGCGGGTCCCAAGCTCAAAGCCTTTAGTGCAAGCACGAACGGCTTTTGGAGCTTTTGACCCTGGTATCATTCTATCGTCTTGTGTAGCGGCGAAGCATCGGAAGAAGTTCCTGCAATGCCTTAAGTGCCTGATCAAGCTCTTCCTTTGTCGTATTCTCACAGAAGGAAAAACGAAGCGTTCCCTCAATAAGCTTTTTATCTAGCCCAATTGCCTGCAGAGTACTTGAAAGTGCCGGATGGTTAGATGAGCATGCACTTCCAGATGACACATAAATGCCGCGGTCGCTGAGTGCATTTAAAAGCACCTCGCTTCTGACACCTGAAAAGCTAACACTTACGATATGCGGTGCTCGTCTTTCCAGACATTCATCGCCATCCACAGTCTCATCCCAGCCATTTACGGTAATGCCTTCTAGCTTATGAATGCCCTCCAAAAAATAGCGGCGAAGCTCATTTAAATGTGCTTTCTTCTGTTCAAAGTTCTGGTAGGCAAGCTGCGCTGCCAGTCCCATACCTGCTGCACCAGGTACATTTTCAGTTCCTGAACGCATACCAGACTGCTGACCGCCTCCAAAGATGATTGGATGAAGATTAACCTTGCTGCTGCAATATAAAAAGCCTGCTCCCTTTGGACCATGGAATTTATGTGAGCTGACAGACAAAAGATCAATTCCCTGCTGCTTTGGACGAATCATCACCTTGCCATATGCCTGAATGGCATCCACATGAAATACAGCGCCTGGAACAGTCGCATGAACCAGCTTTGCAGCTTCCTCTACAGGCTGAATTGTTCCAATCTCATTATTTACATACATGATTGATACAAGAATGGTATCAGGTGTAAGTGCTTCCTTTAAATCTTCTAAAGAGATCTGTCCTCTGCTGTCAACTGAAAGAAATGTGATGCGAAAGCCCTGCTCCTCCAAAAAAGAAGCCGTTGCCTTGACACTTGGATGCTCGACTGCTGTTGTAATGATATGGTTTCCCTTTCTCTTTGCAGCAAGTGCCGTTCCAATAAGTGCCATATTGTTGGACTCCGTACCGCCAGAGGTAATGATAAGCTCCTTTGGATCAACCTTTAAAGTAGCAGCAATTTTCTGTCTTGCTTCCTTGATATAGCCCTCTGCCACAACACCCTTTTGATGACGTGATGATGGATTTCCAAAATCAACATCCATCAATTTTTTCATCAACTCCTGCACCTGTGCATCTACACGGGTCGTTGCTGAATTATCCAGATATGCTTCCATTTTTATTCCTCCAATACGTATCCAAGCATGGCAAGCACTGCCATTCCGGCTGTTTCCGTCCTCAAAATTCTTCTTCCAAGCGTAATTGCCTGTGCACCGCAATTTTCTGCCTGTGCAATCTCCTCGTCCTCAAAGCCGCCCTCTGGTCCTATAAAGATTGCTACCTGCTCACCCGGTTTTACTGCACTAAGCGCATCACGCGTTGCCTGCATATTTTCTGCATGCTCAAATGGGACAAGAATATGTTCCTTATCAGAAGCATACAAAAGCGCCTCCTTATATGTCATAAGAGGATGGATATCAGGAATAAGTCCGCGTCCAGCCTGTTTTGCTGCACTCTCTGAAATCGCCTGCCAGCGTTTTCTCTTTGCTTCTTCCTTTTTGCAATCAAGCTTAACTACACAGCGCTTCATCTGTACTGGAACAATCTCATGCACGCCAAGCTCCACACACTTTTGAATAATTGTCTCCATCTTATCGGCCTTTGGCAATCCCTGAAACAATACTATTCTTGAAGGCAGCTCACTTGTAGTTTCACTGACCTGCTCGATTTTTGCTGTCACTTCTTCTGCATCAAGCTGTGCAATGCTGCAAAGATATTCATGACTGCCATCGTTAACGCAAATCTGTTCGCCAACCTTCATTCTAAGCACATTTTTGATGTGATTTACATCACTTCCAATGATTGCTACCTCGTGTGCAGCTACCTGCTCTGGCTTTATAAAAAAATGATACATATATTTACTTCCTTCTAGTTACAATTGAAACCCACTCACCCTGATGCAGCACATCAATCACTTCAAACTCTGGATTTTTTGCAAATGCATCCATAACGGCCTGTTCCTTCATATCAATGATTCCAGATGTGATAAAGATACCGCCATGCTTTACATGAACTGCGACAACTTCCTGCAGTGCAATAATAACATCTGCCAGAATATTGGCAACGACAACATCATATGCTTCATAGCCAACCTCATCCTTGATTGCCTGATCATCAATTAAGTTTCCAATCAAAACTTTATACTGCTCTGACGTAATGCCATTAACCTGTGCATTCTCATGTGCAGCATCAATAGCATTCTCATCAAGATCTGTTCCCACTACATGACTAGCACCGCTTAACAGCGCACAAATCGACAAAATACCACTTCCTGTTCCAACATCAAGAACATCATCACCCGGCTTTACATATTTGCGGATTCCTGCAATACAAAGCTGAGTAGTCTCGTGCTTTCCTGTACCAAATGCCATACCAGGATCAATCTGAATCAGCTTCTTTCCTTCCATTCCCTCAGGAATTTCTTCCCATGTTGGCTTAATTAAAAGATCATCAACAACGAATGGCTTAAAATACTGCTTCCAGTTATTCATCCAATCCTTGTCCTCTGTCTCAGATGCCGTGATCTCGCATGATCCTGCATTTACAAAAGAGGCAACCTCCTCAAGTGCCATCTTTACGGCAGCAAGCGTCTTAGGCACATCATACGTATCATCAAGATAAAAGCTTACAAGCGCCTCTCCGTCATCTGGTCCTAAATCTGGCAGTACATCAATAAACATGCCCTTTGTATCATTTGCTGTCAGCTCAACCTTATCTTCAATCTCGATTCCCTCAATGCCAATCTCACTTAGCTTCTCACTGATGAAATCCTCTGCTGCTGTTGTTGTCTGAATCGTAAATTTCTTCCACTTCATAACGTTATTCCTCTTCTATTCATATAATGATGGCGCCTGCGGAATCGCAAAACCTGACTGCAAAACACCATTTTCGTCAAAATAATATTCACCATTTCCAATGGTCATCTTTCCAGTTGCCATATCGCCGGCCTGATAAAAATAATATTGCTTTCCATCAAGCTTAAGCCAGCCTGTGTGAAGCTTTCCATCTGGGTCAAGATAAAATTTCGTATCGCTGCCCACCCAGCCTGTAACCATCTGCGCTGTCGTATAATCAAAATAATAGCAGCCCTCTTCAAGCTCCTGCCACTGCAAGCCAAGTGCACCATTTTCATGCACATAATAAGTGGCGCCATTCCAGTTTACAAAGCCCTTCTTATCACCAACACCTGATAAAACCTTAATTGAGCAGACCTTTGATTCTCCTGACGCATTATACACATAAGCCTGTACTGTATACACACCGTTTTTTCCAGCGTGATCTAAAAGGCTGACATGATAGGAAATTGTATCAGATGTCACCTCCAAAGATCCCTTTGTCAGCACATCTGTGCTGTCATACTCAATCCAGACAGGAAACTCAGCTCTCACAGCATCTGAGCCGACATCCCATGTCACGGTAAAGCCGGCATCGTCAATCTGCGTCACACGCGGATGATATACATTAAAACCGCCAGTCGTGCCCCAATCATTTATCTTTGCGTAGGCATTGTCAAGCAAAAGACTTGTATCCTCATAACTTATGCCTGAGTCTGATTTCATAACGACTGCTATAAGATCAACATCGTCTCGCTTTGCAGCTGTCACAAGCGTAGACTGGGCAAGACGTGTATAGCCCGGCTTTCCGGCATAAACACCCTCACATTCAAACTCACCTGAAACCATCTTATGACCACTTGTCATATTTCTCTTAGATGTATACGCTGTTTCAGGAATTGTGTATGTTTTCGCAGAAAGAATTTCCTTTGCCGCCGGATTTTTTAGTGCTGCCTTCATAATAAGCGCCATATCATATGCTGTTGTTAAATGATCGTCAGCATCAAGTCCGTGAGGATTTGAAAAGTGAGTGTTTTTTGCACCAGCTTCTTTTGCTCTCTCATTCATCAGTTCAACAAAGCTGTCGATATCACCGCAAACTGCTTCCGCTAAGATATTCGCGCACTCATTGCCTGAGCACATCGTAAGACCATATAAAAGATCCCTGATAGTAAATTGCTCTCCCGGCTTTGGCATAGGATGAAGTGTTGAACTAAGCGGTGCAATCTGATTCAGTGCATTTTCTGACACAGTTGTTACAGAATCAAGGTTCTTACATTGTTCCACCGTCACAAGCAGCGTCATAATCTTTGTAATGCTTGCCGGATGAAGCTTTTCGTCAGCATTTTTTTGCAAAACAATTTCACCCGTATCTGCATTCATCACGCAGTAACCTAAGGCTGATACGCCAATCTCCGGCTGATCCTGTGACTGATCGCTGTCATTTTCCTGTACCATAGAAGCCTGCACATTTTCAAAAAATGAGCTGTTTTTTGCACTGCTTCCAACTATACAGGATAGTAATAAAACGATCACGCCAAGAAGGAGGCTCTTCTTATTCAATCGCATTACCTTACCCTTTCATATAGCTTTCTGATTATACTTTATTAGTTACTAATTCAATCTAGTCTATCATACCTGTGTAAAGATTGCAAGTGTGGGATCTGCTCATGTTACGAAAGCCTTCGGTGTAAGTTGCGTAAGCCCTTCGGTGTAATGGTTTCGTCGACGGACCAAACTCAGCAGGTTCCTTTTATGTTCTTTCTTATCATACATTACTTTGAAAGACCTGCTTCAAGTGTCCGTCTCGTGAAAGCCATTCACCTTCGGGCTTTGCCGCAATATTGGCTTATCCATTAGCTATAACACGTTTTACATAGTATCCCGTGTAGGACTGCGGGCACTCTGCCACTTCTTCCGGCGTTCCCTGCGCTACTACTGTTCCTCCGCCGTCTCCGCCTTCTGGTCCCATATCAATGATATAATCAGCTGTCTTTATTACGTCTAAGTTGTGCTCGATTACAATTACCGTATTGCCGTTTTCTACAAGCTTCTGCAGCATTTCTGTAAGCTTGTGAACATCTGCAAAATGAAGTCCTGTCGTCGGCTCATCTAAAATATAGATTGTCTTTCCTGTACTCTTTCGGCTTAACTCAGTCGCCAGCTTAATACGTTGTGCCTCGCCGCCTGAAAGCGTTGTGGATGGCTGACCTAATCGTATATATGAAAGACCTACCTGATACAATGTCTCAATTTTGCGGTAAATAGACGGAACATTTTCAAAAAATGTAAGCGCCTCTTCTACAGTCATATTAAGCACATCATAAATGCTCTTTCCCTTATATTTTACTTCCAGCGTTTCTCTATTATAGCGTTTTCCCTTGCAGACCTCACATGGCACATACACATCAGGCAAAAAGTGCATCTCAATCTTTACGATACCATCACCGGAACATGCCTCACAGCGTCCACCCTTTACATTAAAGCTAAAACGACCCTTATTATAGCCTCTCGTCTTTGCGTCAACTGTTGAAGCAAAAAGATCACGGATCATATCAAACACGCCAGTGTAAGTTGCCGGATTAGAGCGCGGTGTGCGGCCAATCGGGCTTTGATCTATATTTATTACCTTATCAAACTGCTCTATGCCCTTAATCTCTTTATATGCACCTGGAATTGTTCTCGCACGGTTTAGCTGCTTTGCAAGCGCCTGATACAAAATCGAATTGACAAGGCTGCTCTTGCCAGAACCAGATACACCAGTTACACATGTAAAGACTCCCTTAGGAAAATTCACTGTGATATTCTTTAAATTATTTTCCTTTGCTCCCACTACAGTCAGCCAGCCCTGCGGTTCTCTTCTTGTATTTGGAACTGGAATCTTAAGCTCACCGCTCAAATATTTTCCAGTCATGGATGCCGGATTTTTCATAAGTTCTTCTGCCGTGCCTGCTGCAACAACCTGACCGCCATGTTCACCTGCACCAGGTCCAATATCAACTACATAATCGGCAGCACGCATTGTATCCTCATCATGTTCAACGACAATAACAGAATTGCCAAGATCACGAAGATGCTTTAATGTGCCAAGCAGCTTGTCATTATCTCTTTGATGCAGACCAATGCTTGGCTCATCTAAAATATAAGCCACGCCAACAAGACCAGAGCCAATCTGTGTTGCCAGACGAATACGCTGTGCCTCACCGCCTGAAAGCGTACCAGTTGCACGCGACAGGCAAAGATAATCAAGACCTACATCAATCAAAAACTGTACGCGTGCTCGGATTTCCTTTAAAATCTGCTCACCTATCAGCTGCTGCGTCGTGGTAAGCGTCAAATTAGATAAAAATGATGCAAGATCACGAATAGAAAGATTTGTCACCTCATAAATATTTTTATCTGCCACTGTCACAGCAAGTGATTCTCTTTTCAGACGCATGCCCTTACATGTAGAACATGGTGTGATGCGCATAAAAGTTTCGTACTCTGCTTTGATTGTTTCCGAACCTGTCTCACGGTAACGGCGCTCTACATTTTTAATTAAGCCCTCAAATACAATATCATACACGCCTTCTCCGCGCTGTCCCTTGTAGCGCACCTTTACACTCTTATTAGTTCCATTTATCAAAATATCATGAATTTCTTTGCTGTATGACTCAAATGGCACGTCTAGCGTGAAATGAAACTCCTCTGCAAGCGCATTTAAAATTGCTCTTGTAAAGCTGCCTTCATCGGTACATGACTGCCATCCAGGCACAATAATTGCCCCCTGATCAATGCTAAGCGACTGATCCGGAATCATAAGCTGCTCATCAAACTCCATCTTATAGCCAAGTCCAAAGCAAGTTGGACACGCACCAAATGGATTATTAAAGGAAAAGCTTCGCGGCTCAATCTCATCGATGCTTATGCCGCAGTCAGGGCAGGAAAAATTTTGGCTAAACGTCATTGGTGTTCCATCCACAACCTCCACAAAAGCAAGACCATCTGCCAGCTTTAGCACATTTTCCAGTGAATCGGCAAGACGCTTTTCAATACCCTCTTTTATGACGAGACGATCTACAACAATCTCAATATTATGCTTTATATTCTTATCAAGCGTAATCTCCTCTTCCAGATCATACTGACTGCCATCAATGCGCACACGCACATAACCGCTCTTTCTTGCCTGCTCCAAAACCTTCTCATGACGGCCTTTCTTTCCTCGCACAACAGGTGCCAGTAATAAAATCTTCGTGCGCTCTTTAAGTGCCATCAAACTGTCCACCATCTGATCAACAGTCTGACGGCTTATCTTTCTGCCACAGACAGGACAATGTGGAACACCAATACGCGCATATAAAAGACGAAAATAGTCGTAGATTTCCGTTACTGTACCTACCGTAGAACGCGGATTTCTATTAGTAGATTTCTGATCAATGGAGATTGCCGGCGGCAAACCTTCAATACTTTCAACATTTGGCTTTTCCATCTGACCTAAAAATTGTCTTGCATAAGATGATAGCGACTCCATATATCGCCTCTGACCCTCTGCATATATTGTGTCAAATGCAAGTGAGGATTTTCCTGAACCAGACAATCCAGTCAGCACAACAAGTTCATCTCTTGGAATATCCAAATCAATGTGCTTTAGATTATTCTCTGCTGCACCGCGGATTCGGATAAATTTTTTATTTTCCATATTTATTATTTTATGCCTTTCTTTTAATCATCTAAATATTTTTTCAGATTTCTCATCTGATCACGAAGTTCTGCCGCTGCTTCAAAGTTTAACTCAGCAGCTGCCTTATTCATCTGTTTTGCTACCTTTGCAATCAGCTTTTCGAGTTCCTGCCTACTCATTGATTCTGGATCCTTTGCAAGCTTCTCATCAGCCTTCTCTGCTGCCTTTGAGATTGAAATCAGATCACGGACAGCCTTCTTTATAGTAGTAGGTGTGATGTTGTGCTCTATGTTATACTCATTTTGAATCTCTCGTCTTCTTTTTGTCTCCTCAATTGCATTTCGCATAGAGTCTGTTATCGTATCAGCGTACATCACAACATGACCTTCGCTATTTCGTGCTGCTCGTCCAATCGTCTGAATAAGTGACGTCTCTGAACGCAGAAATCCTTCCTTATCAGCATCTAATATCGCCACAAGCGCGATCTCCGGAATATCAAGACCCTCTCTAAGCAAATTGATGCCCACCAACACGTCAAACACATCAAGACGCATATCGCGAATAATCTGTGCGCGCTCAAGCGTATCAATATCAGAATGCAGATAACGCACGCGAATACCTGCATCGCGCAAATATTCCGTCAAATCCTCTGCCATTCTTTTTGTTAAAGTCGTGACAAGCACTTTATTTTTTGACCGCAGCGTTTTTCTAATCTCGGCAATCAGATCATCAATCTGCCCCTCAACTGGACGCACCTCAATCGGCGGATCTAAAAGTCCTGTCGGACGTATAACCTGCTCTGCGCGCATCATCTCATGCTCACCTTCATAATCGCCTGGTGTTGCCGAAACAAAAAGCATCTGGTCAATCTTGCTTTCAAATTCACTAAAATTCAAGGGGCGATTATCAAGTGCTGATGGAAGACGAAAGCCGTAATCTACCAGTGTATTTTTTCGTGAGCGGTCTCCTGCAAACATACCGCGCACCTGCGGAAGTGTAATATGAGACTCATCCACAATAATTAAGAAATCATCTGGAAAATAATCAATCAGCGTAAACGGCGGTGAACCGGCCGGAAGCCCTGCCAGATGACGCGAATAATTTTCGATTCCAGAGCAAAAGCCAGTTTCTCTCATCATCTCAATATCATAATGAGTGCGTTCTGAAATTCGCTGTGCCTCCAGCAAACGGTCATTTCGCTTAAAGAAATCTACACGTTCCTTTAGCTCTTCTTCAATATCAGTTGTTGCGCGAAGCATCTCCTTTGGGTCAACAACGTAATGAGAGGCCGGGAAAATTGCGATATGCTTTAGACGGCTTCTTACCTGTGCTGTCAGCGGATCAAACTCACTTATCTGATCAATTTCATCACCGAAAAACTCTACGCGCACTGCAGTCTCACCCTCATTTGCCGGAAAAATCTCTACGACATCACCATGCACACGAAATGTACTTCGGTGAAAATCCATATCGTTTCGCTCGTACTGCATCTCAACAAGCTTTTTGATTACTTCATCGCGATCCCTTATCATTCCTGGACGAAGTGATAAAATCATATCCTTATAATCAACAGGACTTCCCAGACCATATATACATGAAACAGATGCCACTACAATTACATCACGCCTCTCAGAAAGTGCTGCCGTCGCAGAAAGCCTTAATTTATCAATCTCCTCATTGATCGCAGAGTCCTTCTCAATATACGTATCAGATGAAGGCACATAAGCCTCAGGCTGGTAATAGTCATAATATGAGACAAAATATTCAACTGCATTCTCTGGGAAAAATTCCTTCATCTCACCATATAGCTGACCGGCAAGCGTCTTATTGTGGGAAATAATCAATGTTGGCTTATTTAATGCCTGAATGACATTTGCCATAGTAAATGTCTTTCCCGAACCAGTTACACCGAGAAGTGTCTCGAACTGATTTCCCTCTTTAAACCCTTTTACAAGCTCCTCAATCGCCCTTGGCTGATCGCCAGTCGGTGCATACTCAGACACCAGTTTAAAATGATCCATATTC
>ERZ838516.4275-NODE-4275-length-11229-cov-2.704851_pt1 | contig 11229 bp, 8 predicted proteins | sample MGYA00519910_ERZ838516 | MGnify/ENA primary metagenome ERZ838516 (study PRJEB31850, sample SAMEA3708837) | human gut metagenome | biome: human gut; feature: human-associated habitat; material: faeces | place: China | collected 2014 ... | reverse complement strand
GTGAAGTATACCGTTTACCTGCGGGAAAAAAATTTTATTATTCATATACGACCTCCATAGTTTTAAAAATATGTTGCTAAAATTATATCATCCGGCGGCATGAATAACAAATCTATTTTGAAATCTTTTAGAAATAGAGGCACATGGCAAGGTAGCCGCAGCACCAGTGAAGAATTACGCATCCCCATATATTCTGCTGGCGTTCATATATATAACCTAAGGCAAGGCTTAGCATGAATGCACCGAACATAAAATAAAATCCGAAAGGCATATGCATAAGTGAAAAGAGCAGAGATGTAAGGAAAACACTGAAAAATTTTTGAAATCTTACTTTCATCAATGATTTTACACTTGTCTGTATTACGCCACGTGCCAGAAATTCCTGAACAAATGCCGTGAATATATATGTGTATGCTCCATGAAGTGAGCCGCCGATATAGTAGGCTTTTATCTGATATCCAAGCAATGACAGAACCGCTTTGCTCAGAAGGAGAACACAACAGGCAATCAACGCCGTCACGACAGTCTCTATAATATTTTTTTTCAATGTCGATATTTTGGGGATTAGACCTATATCACGCATTGAAAAGCTTGTCAGGAACACAATTTCCAAAAAGAGCAGGAAAGTTATAAATTCTATTATTTGTGTATAGACTGATGATTTAAGGTATATATGCAGTGTAAAACGCATAAGGCTCCATGACATCAAAAAAACGCTTATACATAAGATAAGACCTGCAAATATGAATGCACAATCATGTTCGTGTTGTCTTAGATTAAATCTGTCAGTATCATCCTCAATGAGAATGACCATGCCATTGAACGCTGTATTGGGATTTTTATATGGTGAATCGGGATTGAATATTTCGTTTTTTGGCGGATTTAAAAGACTTATATCAATATTAAAGTGGTGAAGTTCTTTTTCCTTTCCAAAACGGTATCTTACAGGTGTTTTTGGGAAAACTTTATGCTTTTCCATACTGTCACGAAAAAGTTTGTTGAAGGCTCTGTTTTTTTTGTTCTGTAAAAAGAGTTCCGGAAAGGATTGTCCTAAAATATCAGATATTGCTGATATTTTAAGTATTTTACAGCAGGCAGAATTGCAGTATGTTATTCTGCCTGAGGAGTCTAAAGTTATTACACCGTCAGACATGTTTTCAAATATCATATTTTTTTGTTCGGCTGATATAATATCAGGTAATTGTGAAGTCATAGTACCCCTCATTTCTTGTTGGTTTATTTAGTGATGCAAGGGAACAATCCGTGGCATCAGTTTTCGTTATTAAAGTATATCATATTTCTATAGCGAAATTTTATCAAATTCGTATTGTTTATATTGACTTTTTTATAAAAGTATACGAAAATAGGCGTGGTGTTTAAAAATAAACATAAAATTTAGAAATGGAGATGATTAGATGTTTGGTTTTGGTCAGTTGATAGGCATTTTAAAAAAGAGTCCAAAGAAAATCGTTTTTACGGAAGGTGAAGATTCGCGTATCCTTGAAGCGTCATCACGATTGCTTGCGAGCAATTTCCTTCATCCTATTCTTATCGGCAATGAAGAAAAGATTATGAATGCAGCAGAGGAAAGCGGATTTAATATTCGTGGAGCTGAAATTATAGATCCTGAAAAATATGAAAAAATGGATGAGATGGTTGAAATACTTTGTGAGCTCAGAAAGAAAAAGGGCATGACACCTGAAAAAGCAAGACAGGTTCTTTCACAGGCAAATTATTTTGGAACTATGCTTGTAAAGATGGGAGTTGCAGATTCACTTTTGGGAGGCGCAACATATTCAACAGCAGATACTGTTCGTCCGGCACTTCAGATAATAAAGACTAAACCCGGACATAGTATTGTTTCTTCATGCTTTATACTTGTAAGACCAAGCGCTACAGGTGAGAATGAAGTTATTGCTATGGGTGACTGTGCAATCAACATTAAACCATCAGAGGATGAACTTGTCGAGATAGCAGGGGAAGCTTCAAAATGTGCAAAGATTTTTGGCGTTGATCCACAGGTAGCTTTTCTGAGCTATTCTACACATGGTTCCGGAAAGGGAGAGGATGTAGACAAGATGTGCAATGCTGCACGCAAAGCAAAGGAGAAATATCCGGATCTTCCTATAGATGGAGAACTTCAGTTTGATGCGGCAGTATCACCTAGAGTTGCAAGAACAAAATGCCCTGACTCAAACGTTGCAGGTCATGCAAATACATTTATATTCCCTGATATAAATGCAGGAAATATCGGATATAAGATTGCACAGCGTATGGGTAACTTTGAGGCATATGGTCCGATATTACTTGGACTTAATGCTCCTGTAAATGATTTATCAAGAGGCTGCAATGCATCGGAAGTATATTCTATGGCTATTATTACAGCAGCGTTGGCAAACAATATTTAGTATTATAGATAATAGGACTGTTTTATATGAAAGATAAATTTTTCCTGATACATATGTTACCTATATTAAATGCTCATATTGCAATATTTGATGAAAACGGAATACTTATAGAACAGCTTTCGGATTCAAGAAAAGAGGATATTATGCTCTATTCACAGATAGTTAAGGAAGCAGGAAAAGATTTTCCGTACATAGTTGTTGTAGATACAGGTATTGTGGTGTGTGCTATGTGGAATGAGGATGAATCTGAGTTTATAGTTATAGGAAAGACGGCAATGTTTTCTTCATTTGAAAACAAAGGTTCAGATATACGTGTATGCTCAAAAGGAACCTATACATCGGCGGTTATTCTTATATGGAATGAGCTTACCGGAAAAAAGATTGGAAAGTATGATTTGTGGAAAAATAACATAAGCTTAGATAAATCGGTGGAGGTTTATGTTACAGAAAGCATATTTGAATATCAGGAGAACGGCAGTATTCACAACCCATATGCACAGGAACTAAGAGAACATGACAGCATAAGGCGAGGAGATCTCAAAGGACTTAAAGAGAGTATAGATGAAGTTTATCCGGGAGAGCTTGGAAAACTTGCTGAAGATCAGGTGAGAAGCTTGAAAAATATTGCTATAGGAGTTATTACATGTGCCTCGAGATGTGCTATAGAGGGCGGCATAAATGCAGAAGCGGCATTTTCAATGGCAGACGGATACATCAGATATCTTGAGGAAGAACTGGATGATCCGATAAAAATTGAGCACCTTGTAAGAGAAGCCGAATATAATTTTACAAGAGATGTTCGTAACCTGAACAATAACGATATAAATAATCCATTGATACATCAGGTTAAAGATTATATATTTGCGCATATACATGAGCCTCTTATGGTGAGAGACATAGCAAAATATATAGGTGTGTCACCGAATTATCTTTCAGAACAGTTTAGTCAGTTTGAAGGAGTAACCTTAAAACAGTATATAATTGACGAAAAGATAAAATCCAGTGAGTATCTTTTGAAGTATACGGATTATTCTTTGCAGGAAATAAGCAGTTATTGTGCATTCAGCTCTCAGAGCAGATTTAGTGTTTATTTTCAAAGAAAGAATGGAATAACGCCAGCTAGATATCGAAAAAAGTATCAAAATGGGAGAAAATGAGAAAGCAGAATAGAAAATGTAGTAAATTCATTAAAAAAAGTATATATTTAAACACTCAATGGTGGTATAGTAGCGTGAAAGCTGTTAAAAGTTTTTTGTATTATGAAAAGGAGTGTTTATTATGAACAAGATTAACATTAAGTTTAATGATGTAACTGATGTAAACAAATTTGTTCACATTCTCTCAAAGTATGACGCTGATTTCAATCTGTATTGTGGAAGCTATTGTGTAGATGCAAAGTCATTACTTGGTATTATGACTATGGATCTCAGAAACAGCATGTGGATGACAGGAAACTGTGAACCAAACGAAGCAAGCCAGATTATTCGTGAATTAGGGGACGTTGTTGCGGCATAATATATTTTGAAAGATAGTATTAAGAAGATATGAATATAGATTAAAAGCGGCAGGAGACTCCGTATACATTTTTAGTGTATACGGAGTTTTCTTTTTACAAATGTAAAAAACTGTGATAGAATAAAAAGAAGTTTTTTCATTGAAAAAATTGAGTATTCGATTATTGTGCAAAAGAAATTTGCAAAGATAAAACGGATATAACGTACAGAAAGAAAAATCGGCATGGAGGATTAGAGATACTATGAAAAAAAGGTTTTTATCGGTTGTTTTGGCATTAATATTATCGTTGTCATTTGCCGGCAATGCATTTGCAGCGAGTTATCATGAGAATGATATCGAAAAGTATATTATCGGACAGCTTTCCAATGCAAAAATTCCCGGTGGAGAGATATCTATAGTAACTTCGGGGAAAGAAGTGTACAGTGCTTCTTTTGGAGATGTCCCCGAAACAAATTCAGATTTGAAAATAGGTTCATTGAGTAAAATATTTACATCTATCTCAATTTTACAATTGATTGATTCAAATAAGATTTCGCTTGACACAAATATTGTAGATGTTATATCAGGTTCAGGGAATGTGCCTGACATAACGGTTGAGGAACTCTTTAAGCAGACAAGCGGATATACAACAACTCAGAAAATAGAATCAGGAAATATTCCGGAACCTCTTGGCAAAAAAGGAGAGTATCAGGAAGCAAGAATAAACTATGCGATTTTAGGAAAGATTATCGAGGAGGTTTCGGGTGACAGTTATTCAGATTATATTCAGAATAAAATTTTGAAGCCTTTACAGCTTGAATCGACGTACACAACTGATGATATGTCGGGAAAAGATGTTGTTTTGGGTCATGACAATTTATTTGGTCTGCCAATCGCCAAAAAAGCTGAAAAGACAGATAATGATGAGTGGGATGCGGTGCCTGCGACAGGAATTGTTTCCGATGCAAAAGACATGGGAAGTGTATTAAGCATGTTTCTTGCAGCCGGAGGAAAGACATTGTCATATGACCAGATAGAAAAAATATATGCTGATGGTACTGATTGCGGCAATACAATTTTTGCCACTAAAGGAACATCAGGTCTTGGCTGGATAAAGACAAAAGTAGGAAAACAGGATGTATATTATGTTTCGGGCGCGATTGACGGTTATATATCTTCTGCATTTCTTGTTCCGGGACAGGATTTGGGAATTACTATGCTCTTTGATACATCGGATGTGGTTTCGGGAAATGATGTTATTGAAGAACTTATGTCAAATGTTATATGTCTTGCAATAGGAGAAAAAGCAAGAACAATTGATTCAAAAGCTGTTATGATGCCGCATATTGAATTTGACATAGTGTACGTTATTGTATTTTTGGCATCGCTTGTTCCATTTCTTATGATGAGCTGGTGGTACAGAAATACAAGAAAAAAAGGTATCGGAATTATCAGAACAATTGTTGATGTGGTTATTCATATCGGACTGCCTATAGCAATATACCAATATGTTCCGGTGATTATAGAAAATGTACTCGGGGATGACCTTGGTTCATGGTTTATGATAAAGAAGTTTCTTCCTGAGTGTTACTATGTAACACTGCTGGTTATGGCAGTTCTGTTTGCAGGAATTCCGGTAAAAGTGATTTCAGCTATTGTTGCAATAAAGAAAGGACCGTTAGAGGAAGAAGAATATTTATCAGAAGAACTTGGAGAAGAAAACTCTGAAAGAGAAAACAAGGATGATTCTTTAGAGGAAAAACAGGAAGATAATAGTGACGTCGGTGAGGATGTTTCAGAAGATACTGAAAATGCCGAAAAAACTGATTCAGAAGATATTGAAGATGTTGAAAAAACTGATTCAGAAAGTGCTGAAAATGACGGTGACAATGTTGAAAGTCAGAAAGAAAATCAGGCTTTAGTTTCAAAAGATGAAGATGAGTCTGAAAAAGTACAGGATGACACAGAAGAGGCAGCAGCGACACTTGAAGAAGAGCCGGAAGAAATTGTTAAAGAAGAAAATGAGACAGTCGAAGAGACGGAGACAGTCGAAGAAACAGAGTCAGCCGAAGTTGTAAAAGAATTCAAGACAAGAAGACAGAAAAAAGAAGAATATGAGAGCAGTTTTGAGAGAGAGGCAGTAAAAGCTCTTGAAAACAACAGCTCTGATGAGAATCAGACAGATATTGATAAGGATTTATCAGGTATAAAAAAGGATTCTGACATGCAGACTGCTGTTCCGAAGATTAAAAAAAGATATAATCCTCAGAAAGGAATGCCTGTCAAAATAGTTGTAGAGCCTGATGATGACCTTGACAACTAAAAAAGATTGTGATAATATCTTTTTCAATTAAGCAATCCGTGGCATTAGTTGGGGGCAAAATATCTTTTGACCCCAACATCATATTATCAAATAATAAAAGGAATGGCTGTGACGAGGAGGAGTACATATATCAGAGACTCTGTAGAGAGAGAACGGATGGTGAAAGTTCTTGTGTCTTGTATATGGAAGTAGCCTTTGAGCTTTGGACTGAAAGCGGAATTTATTTTGTGTGCAAGTAGGCTTCAACGGATTTTTCCAACGTTATATGGAAAACGATATAAAAGATATGTGTTTTATAGATTTATAAAACTATAGTATGAGTATCGGCAGAGTGCAGATTTCATCTGAAATTAGGTGGTACCACGAAAATATTCGCCCTAAATTGACATTTGTCAGTTTAGGGCTTTATTATTTTATAGGAAACTTCTCGTTTCCTGGTTTTGTTGTTATTACATTGAATGCACTACCTCGGTCGGTGTATAATGAAGATTTATTATGAAAGGTTTGGTGTTTAAATATGATTAAGGGAACTGAGTTATTTGTAAAAGCATTGAGAGAGGAAGGAGTAGATACTCTTTTTGGTTATCCGGGAGGTCAGGCAATTGATTTATTTGATGCTTTGTATGACCAGGATGACATTGAAGTTATTCTTCCGAGACATGAACAGGCACTTATACATGCGGCAGACGGCTATGCAAGGTCAACAGGAAAGACCGGTGTTTGTCTTGTGACGAGTGGACCGGGAGCGACAAATCTTGTTACAGGTATTGCAACGGCAAACTATGACAGTGTTCCGCTTGTATGCTTTACAGGACAGGTTCCGCTTAATCTTATGGGAAATGATGCGTTTCAGGAAGTTGATATTGTAGGTATAACAAACAGTATATGTAAATATAGTGTAACTGTCAGAAAGAGAGAGGAGCTTGGAAGGATTATCAAGGAAGCTTTTTATATTGCGAGAACCGGAAGACCGGGGCCTGTAGTTGTTGATATTCCAAAAGATATACAGGTTGCAATGGGAAGTGAAGAATATCCTGAGGATGTAAATATAAGGGGATATAAACCCAGTGAAGGTGTTCATGTAGGTCAGATTAAAAAAGCCGTGAGCATGATGAAAAAAGCTAAAAAGCCATTGTTTTTGCTTGGTGGCGGTGTAAATCTGTCGGGAGCAAACGAAAAAATGAAAGAGCTTGTTGAGATGACAGGTATACCTGCTATAACAACTATTATGGGAAAAGGTGCGATTTCTTCAAAACACAGGTTATATCTTGGAAATATCGGAATACATGGCAGTTATGCGGCAAATCATGCGGTAAGTGAGTGTGATCTTCTTATTTCCATTGGTACAAGATTTAATGACAGAATAACAGGAAAGATAAGCGAGTTTGCAAAAGGTGCGAAAATTGTTCATATAGATATTGATTCAGCTTCGATTTCAAAGAATATTGTTGTAGATATTCCTATAGTTGCTGATGCAAAACTGGCGATAGAAAAGCTTATAGAATACGGCACACCGCTCAAGATAGAAAAATGGGTGGCACAGACTCTTGAATGGAAAGAAAAGTATCCTATAAATATGAACAAATATGAGGGACTTACACCTGAAAAGGTTATAAAATATATAAATGATAATTTTGAAAGACCTATTGTAAGTACAGATGTAGGACAGAACCAGCTTTGGACAACACAGTTTTTTGATATTCAGACACACAGACAGCTTCTAACGTCAGGCGGACTTGGAACAATGGGTTACGGATTTCCGGCTGCAATCGGTGCAAAGATAGGAAATCCTGAGCGACCTGTTATTGCAATATCAGGTGACGGTGGAATGCAGATGAATATTCAGGAATTTGCAACAGCTATGGTCTATGAACTTCCTGTCATCGTTGTGGTATTTAATAACGGGTATCTTGGTAATGTAAGACAGTGGCAGCAACTTTTCTTCAACAAGAGATATTCAAGTACATGTCTTACATACAGAAAAAGCTGCAATCGTGACTGCATGAATAAAGATAAATGCTGTCCGAAATATATACCTGATTTTGTAAAACTTGCTGAGAGCTATGAGGCGAGGGGAATAAGAATAACCAAAGAGGAAGAGATAAAGAAAGCATTTGACTATGCACTTGAGTTTAAAAAAGGCCCTACACTTATTGAGTGTGTTATAGAGAGAGAAGCAAATGTTTCACCTATGGTGCCTACAGGAAAGACACTTGACGATATGATAATGGATTGTTAAGACTTATGAAAATAGATTTATGTTGTGTTGATTGTGCACGTATAACAGAAGGTAGAAGAAAGGATGGAAAGAAATATGGAAATGAAAAAACGTTGCATTTCACTTTACGTTGAAAATCAGATAGGAGTTCTTGCAAAGATTTCCGGACTTTTTGCGGGTAAATCTTATAACCTTGATACACTTACGGTAGGGGAGACAGAAGACCCTACAGTTTCAAGAATGACAATAGAGATGACTATGGATGACGTGACTTTTGAACAGGTAAAAAAGCAGCTTAACAGAAATGTCGTTGTAATAAAGGTAATGGATTTTTCTGATATTCCGATACAAAAGACAGAGCTTTTATACATAAAAATACACAGTTGTACTGAGAAAGATAAGACTGAAATATTTAGAATAGTTAATTCATTTGACCACCTTGAGATAGCTGACTACGGAAAAAAATCTGTTATTGTCAGATATGTAGAGACAGAGGGAAAAGTAAATGATATAATAGAACTGTTTAATAAGACTTTTATAAACAGAATAGAAGTAGTAAGAGGCGGAAGTGTTGCAATAGAATCGGTTTCTACTACGACTAAATAAGGAGAGGGAAGGATGTTAGGTTCAGCTTTGGGGAATGTAGTGGGAACATTATATTTTTTGTTATACCAGTTTGCAGGAGTGTTGATTGCATTTACCGTTTTTAAGAGGGAAAACAGATGGTTTAAAGTACTGTTTGGCAGTGTTATGGGAAGTTTTTTAATTCACTGGCTGCCTACGCTCACGGCATTTCTGATGAATTTTACGCTTGCAGCACATATAAGTGCACTAATGCTGCTCGTTCTTATTTTGGTGGCAGTATTATATTTTGACAAAAGATTTTTTAGTAAAAATAGTGAAGTTTCACAGAATAATATATTATCAGGAAAAGACGGCAATTCAGAGAAAACAAATCTTTGGCAGCGTATTATAAAAACGATAAAGGAAAAACCTGTATTGGCAGTTTTCGTTGTACTTTACTGTTATACCGTAAAGGTGTGGAGCCATCATGTACTTACATTTAAGAATGGTGCAGTATATGCGGGCCAGTGTACTTATGGTGACATGAACATGCATTTGGGGTTTATAACAAGCATTGCGAACCAGAAGACATTTCCTCCTGATTATTCGATACTTCCTGGAACAAAGCTTGCATATCCGTTTTTATCGGACTCTATATCATCAAGTGTGTATATATTTGGTGCATCACTTAAATGGGCATACATTCTTCCGATGCTGTTTGCACTGATGCAGGTAATGTTTGGAGCCTATGCACTTATGGATTATATACTTTCTGATAAAAAGAAGGCATTTCTTTCATATATACTTTTCTTTTTGAATGGTGGTTTTGGATTTGTATATTTTATAAACAAAGGTTTTGCAAGCCAAAATTTTAAGAGGATATTTACGGAGTTTTATCAGACCCCGACAAATTATACTGATAAAAATATTATGTGGCATAATGTCATAGCTGATATGCTCATTCCGCAAAGAGCAACATTATTTGGCTGGGCTATGCTGTTTCCGATTTTGTATCTTATCACGAAAGCAGTCAGTGAAGAAAAAAGACAGTATTTTTATGTGGCAGGTGTGATTGCGGGAGGATTACCGCTTATACACACACATTCGTTTCTTTCACTCGGAATACTTTGTGCAGGATTTGTCTTACTTGAATTGACGCAAAAAAGTGATAAACAGTTTTCGGTACCGGTGCGTATAGCTGTTCTTGCCGGAGTGCTTTTGGGACTTGAATATATAAGCCGTAGAAAGACTTCGCAAAATCCGTTATCAGCAAATGCACTTTTTGCCATAGGAATAATTGTTATATGTGTATTGATTGCAGCTATTGTTTATCAGGTAGTGCATAGTATCAAACAGAATGGAGAGCTGACTGAGGATTTGAAAAAGCTCATAAAATGCTGGGGAAGTTTTCTTGTCATTGTACTTGTGCTTGCTCTTCCTATATTATTCAAATTTACATTTAGTCAGGCGACAGGGGAACAATTTACAAGGGGAAGTTTCAATTGGGCTAATGGCACAGAGAGCTATCTGCTGTTTTCAGTCAAAAACTTTGGAATTATGTTTATAGGAATGTTGTTAGTATATGCATTTGGCAATAGAAAGCAGCTTCGGCTTGTAATTCCTCCTACATTTCTGTGGCTTATGTCAGAATTTATAGTATTCCAGCCAAACACATATGATAATAATAAGCTTATGCTTGTAAGTTATCTCTATTTTTGTATAGCAGTTTCAGATTTCCTGTTTGATATTCTTGCAAAGATAAATATAAAAGCGGTAACAGCAGTAACAGGAATGGCAGCAGGCTTTGTGGGAATATTTGGAGCCGTACTTACACTAGGAAGAGAGTATGTATCCGAATATGAACTTTACAGTAAAGGATATCTCGAAGCGGCAGAATATATTGAAAAAAATACACAGCCTAAGGATATGATACTTACGGCAACGAATCACAATAATGTGGTAGCGTCACTCACAGGAAGAAACATAGTTTGCGGTTCAGGTACATTTCTCTATTTCCACGGTGTTGATTATGCCCAGAATGAGGCAGATGTAAAAACAATGTACGAAAATCCGTCTGAGAGAGAAAAACTTTTAGATAAATATAATATAAAATATATTGTATTAGGCCCATATGAATATGGATATAGTATACCTGATTATGATGAAATTATTAAAGCACATAAAATTGTGTTCGAGAGTGACGATGTTATTATACTAAAGAG
>ERZ838516.4268-NODE-4268-length-11240-cov-12.129459_pt1 | contig 11240 bp, 14 predicted proteins | sample MGYA00519910_ERZ838516 | MGnify/ENA primary metagenome ERZ838516 (study PRJEB31850, sample SAMEA3708837) | human gut metagenome | biome: human gut; feature: human-associated habitat; material: faeces | place: China | collected 2014 ... | reverse complement strand
TCAATAGCATTTCAGCAACACTAAACACATCAACAACAAATATGTATTTACTGTTGCCCTCTTGGTCATTCTTTAGCAGGTCAGGGAGTGCATTTTTACATACTGTAAAAATATCATAATTCACCTAACCACCTACCCCTGTAAACTTCCCTTAAAACTAAACTCGGGGTACTTTTCAGCCTGATACTTTTCAAATAATTTTGCTTGGTGTTCCTTGTTATTCTGTTCCATTTTGGCAAGTTCTTCATTTAGTACATCAATATCAAATAATATTCTACCTCTACCATAGCCTATTTTTAAATAACTTATAATACCCTGTTTACGCATACAAGTTAATGAATATTCAGATATACCGGTTAATTTTGACGCCTCTTTTGTTGTTACTCTAGTTCCCATTATTATCACTCCTATTCTTCTATTAACTCAGTTACTGGAATACCTAAAGCCTTTGCAATCTTTACGGCTGTATAGGTTGTTGTACGGTTATTTTTTACAATAGTTCTTAAACCCTGAGGGGTAATTTCACATAATTTTGCGAACTCAGCTCGTCTATATCCTGCCTCAGCTATTGCAATATCAAGTTTTAAACCATTTACTTTCATTTTATCACCTCGTGTTCATCTTTATTTTATTTGATTATATTGTACTTATTTTATTTTGTCAAGTATCATTTGATTATTTTTTATTTTATTGATTAATTAATGTTTTATTGACTTTTTGACTATTTTTTGTTAAATTAAGATTAGAGGTGATTATGTGGACTTGCAAGCATTTAGCATAAAATTAAGAGAATTGAGACAAGAGCTCAAATTGACACAAAAGGAGTTTGTAAAAGATTTAAGCATTACCCCCGCTACTCTTTCAGCATATGAAAAAGGGAGTACAAACCCGTCTATTTCTGTAATTGTCGAAATTGCAACTAAATATAAGGTTAGCGTTGACTGGTTATTAGGATTAAAAGACAGTAATTCAACAAATTCAGAAATAATCAATTATTCTGACATTTTAAAACCACTTATTACATTAACGAAATCAAGCAAAATGCTGAGAATTGCTGACTTGGTTCGTTATCTTGACGAAGATGAAGAATGGGCATTGGTATTTTGTAAAGATGAGAGTGAGAGAGCCGTAAATGATAATATAAATAATTTATTACACCAATATCTAAATATATTGAGTTTATATACTTCAAATACTATTGACGATAATATTTTTGAGGCTGTTATTGAAAAACTAGAAAAGGATTTTAATTTTGAAATTAAGTTTATCGATGACGATTTGCCATTCTAAAATTAAGGTGATTAAATGGCGGTACAAGTAGGCACAATAACGCAAGATATAATAAATATATTAGGTATAACCTATATTAAGCCTGATACCCCTATTCTACTTGGTGATACTAACATCAAACATATGCAAACATCACACCCTACCGATTATCAAAAGTATGGTAGTCATATTGCAAATATACTGTGTTCCCCCGACTATGTTGGTATAAATAAAAAGGATAATTCCCTAGAATTTGTAAAAGTTGCTGTTAGAATTTCTTTAAATGGTAATGTATTCGCTAGGTCAATGTATATACTAAATAACAATAGAGTAAAGAACTTTATAACAAAAGGAACTTTAAAAAGGTTTGACAAAGGCTGTTAGGCTGTGTATAATAAAAATATAGAAAGTATATAGTTAGTTTTGTATAATATTTTTTTATTGTAATAAACTATATATGGAAGTTAAAGGACGGAACAGGCAACCGTCACCCCTCGCAAGAGGTTAGGAGATGTGGGAATTGTCACCCCACTTAATTTCTGTATTCAGTTAGGCAGGTAGTCAATGATTACCTGCCTTATTTTTTTGAGGTGATTTATATGGCTAGTATAGAGAAAAGAACAACTAAAAAAGGGATAAGCTACACAATAATAGTATCTAATGGTTATGATGTAACAGGTAAAAAAATAAGAGAAAAAGCAACATATATACCCGATGTAACAATGACACCTAAACAGCAGGAAACAGCCTTAAAAGCCTTTGTTTTTGAGTTTGAACAAAGGGTCAAGCAAGGTAAATTTTTAAGTGGTGAGAAAATAACATTCAAAGAATTTGGCTATAAATGGCTTAAAGAGTACGCCAAAAATCAATTAGCCGTTACAACCTATGATAGTTATTGTAGCTCACTAGACAAACATATTTACCCACTTTTAGGGCATTATAGATTAGCTCAGATTAAGCCACTACACTTACAAAGTATTTATAATAAATGGATTTCTGAGGGACTACAGCCTGCTACAGTAAAGAGGAGGCACGCAATAATAAGTGTTATACTTAAAACGGCTGTACAATGGCAAATTATAGATACCAACCCTTGTGAGAAAGTACAACTACCTAAATCCAATAAAGATATATCGGATATAAAATACTTTACACCTGAACAGGTCAACATTTTCTTGCAATCACTAGATGAAAGTTATCCTACAACATATAAATCACATACAAGAATTGACGATACAGGTAAGCAATATAGTGTTAAAGAGTATACAGAATATAGAACCTTACCTAAACAACTAAAGTTATTCTACACATTAGCCATATACACGGGTATGCGTAGAGGTGAACTAATCGCCTTGACTTGGACTGATATTGACTTTAATAACAATATGATTAATGTTAATAAATCTACTACCGTTGGGGCAAATGGCATAGTAAACAAGGGTACAAAAAACAAAACATCTATAAGAAATATAAGTATCCCATTAAGTATAATGAACCTTTTAAGGGACTATAAAAGGGAGCAAACAGCCTTGAGGCTTAAACTCGGTAACCTGTGGGAGGGTAAAAACCATATATTTATACAATGGAATGGCAAACAAATGTATCCCGATACAGCTACCCATACATTTAGGGACTTGCTTATTAGACACAATTCAAGTGATAAGGTTAAAAATAACCCTGAATTAAGGTTGCCCCTTATACCTCTCCACGGACTTAGACACACCAATGCTACTTTGTTAATAGCCTCCAATAAAATTGACATAAAGACTATTCAAAAACATTTAGGCCACGCAAGCACTAATACAACATTAAATATATATGCTCACCCATTGGAAGAACTTGAGAAAGGCTGTTCAAGAGCCATTGAAGAAGTTATAAAATCTAGTTGATTTTAGGGGACTATTTGGGGACTAAAGGGACTGTTAGGGGACTATTTAATTACTTTTCTTCCACAAATTTTCATACTAATTTGTATGGTAAACAGCCTCAAACCCTATTAAAATATAGCTTTACCTGTGTTGTACAATATTACCCATAACTTAGAACGATAAATTGGTAGTGTTGAGGTCACGGGTTCAACTCCCGTTATTAGCTTATAACAAAAGCCCTGTAATCTAGGTGGTTACAGGGCTTTTTTACTTTTAAGATATTCTTATAAAATACTATTTTCAATGAATTATCATCCATTTTTCTACTATTTACTTTCCATTTTTTTATGTTACTTTGCTTATTTTTGTTCTATTTTTATTTACTTTAAACAAAGACCACCAACATTAATCATTTTTTACCTTGCCAAAAAATAATAAAAAAGATGCTAACTTCAGTAAAATTTGAAATTAGCACCTTTCATTAGTCTAAGTCTATATTTTCAGCTTTTTCATTGCTATATGAAATTCCATTGTAATATCCTAAAAAGGTAAAAAATAAATCTGATTTAAGGAAAAAACAATCTCTATCACTATTTAATAAATCTGCACCAGAGCAATCCACATTATACCATTTGCCATTGATTTGTACCATATTCCATTCATGTTTCATTGATTTGCTTATTACAACATCACAAGGAATATTTAATTTTGTTAATATATTTTTATAGGCAATGGCAAATGCTCTACAAACACCTGTTCCACCTTCATATAACATTAAATCATCAGAATTTTTTAAAGTCCAATCGTAGTCATAATTATCAATTAGGTAATCGTAAACAAACTTTGCTTTTTCATAGTCAGTTTTATATTCTTGAGCCTGTTCAACAATAGGGTCAACTACACTGTCTATAAACTTTCTTTTTTCTTTTATTTGCTGTGGATTATATTTATATTCCACAATTATTTTATCTACCTTATTGCCATTCATTTTAAATTTAGCCGAATGTTTTACATACCAAGCATTTTCACTTCTACTGACTAAGTAAGTAAATTCATTTTGAGCTTCTTCTTGAGAATACTTATATTTAGACATATCAATTTGTTTTGCGTAAGTTGATATACCATTTTCCAATTTATCTCCGAAAGGAGATGCAAAACCAACACAACAATTAGTTATAGTAGTGATAATTGTAATAATAACAACACAAAATTTTTTCATAAAAAATCCCCCTTTTAAATCTAAAAATTTTCTTGAATTATGAAGAAATGAAAACAACCTCTACGGGAATGTATGTAGGTTATCTTGTATTATACAGGTTAACATATCATAAGTCTATAGACAAATTTAATAAATTTATATATAATAAATTATATATATTTAACGAAAACTTCTAGGAGGGCGTAATTATGGCTGTAAATAAGGATACTAGAAAAATTAAAGAAGCCGGCGAATATACAACAAGTCCAGCAAGAAGAAAAGCTAATAATAAATTTGCAAAACAAAACTATGAAACCGTTGGTTACAAGTGTAAAAAAGGAATAAAATCTATATTGGAAATCATTGTTAAAAACACAGGGGAAAAGTCCGTGTCTAAGCTTGTTGAAAAAGCTGTTATAGAATATGTTAAAAATTTAGAACATGGAACAAATGTATTAGCTAGTGCTGAAGAAGATTTGTTATTATTAAAAGATATATTGAAATACGACAATGAAAACAGATGTCTTTATCCCCTAGACCAACTGGATTATCTCAAGGACTTATGTTATATGTATTATGAAAATCGTAAAGATAAAAAAGACTTTGAATTTAGCCCCATTCTTATAGACTTTTTAAAACCATATAATGATGAATATTGCTATATAGAAGACCCTAAAAAACTTTATAAACTTGTTTATTATGCAAATTCGTCTTTTTATGATTACACTGACGATGATGACGATACAGAGGAAGAAGATGAAACAAAAAAGAAATAAAATATTATTAAATTATTCCTGAATATCTAGGATTATTGTACCCAGTCTATGACATTTTACTATTTCAAACTCTTGACTATATAGAACTTTAATGTTAATATAAATATACAAGAGGGAGCAACAAAGGTTGCTACCCCACCTATAAGTTAAAAATAACCGCCTAGTCTGGGGAGATTGTGGCGGTTATTTTAATATGTATAGCATTACAAGTAATGCAAGAATATTCTGAACAATAATCAAAAAGAACATCATTTTCTTTCTATACAGTTACTGCGTCTTTAAGGTCAATATCTTTGCCCATAACATTTGTTATAATAATAGCTACTTGCTTATGGTTATTGCAAACACTATAGCCACACAACATAGGTCCTTTTTTGAAAAATAGCATTATTTCAGCATTTTCTTCTCCATATGTCTTACCATCATATTCCCAGCCACTTTCTTTCAATTTGTTAACATATTCTCTGTCAACATCATCTCCTGATGAAAACTTACTTTTGTCGTACTTAAAATCGTATATATAACCCTGTCCTACAAAACCATCTACATTTATTTTTTCATTTCCCAATAAAGTAGCACCGCTAAAACTTCCATAGTCTGGCAAGTCACTATAGTCCTTATAAAATTCTGTACTTTCTCCACCAATAATTTTAACTATTTTGTTTTCACTATCCCATTGAACAGTATAGCCAAAGGTTTCTGCTACAAATCTGGCAGGTGCTAATGTTCTGCCATTTACAATTACTGCCGGTGCGTCCAATTGTACTTCCTTATTGTTTACAGTTGCTACCTTTGTTCCAACAGTCATATTTACTGTTGCATCACCCTTTCTAGCTGTTATTGTCTTTGTTTCTGCATCAAAGTCAATATTAGCTCCAACAGCCTCAAATATTGCTCTTACAGGTACCATTGTTCTACCATCTATAACAGTAGGTGGCACTTCTGCTGATATTTCACTACCATTAATCTGTAATGAAATACTCTTTTCTCCACCATATACTGCTGAAACTCCACCTAATAACATTGTAGCTGAAAGCAAAACGCAAAATACATTTTTTATGCTCTTTTTCATAAACTTTCCACCTTTTCTAATTGTATGTATTAAGTATAATAAAATTTATTTTCTATGTCAATAAAGTGTGCAAATGCCCTTTTCTATAAAATAAATTAACTCCCAAATTTCAGACTTTTTTTGTCCAAAAATTGAGAGTTAATAAAAATTATTTACTTTCTTCAAGCATTTTCTTTAAAAGTTCTGTATTTTTTGAACTCTTAATAACTTCAACCATTATTTTCTTATCGTAAAAATTTGTGCCAAATGATAAAATTCTATCGTCTTTAGTACAAATCAATGTTATTATGCCAGCCTCTTCAGCCTCAGCCATAGCTGTAACTTGCCAACCATTTTTTTCTACTTGTTCAGCATAAGTTTCAACTACTTTATCTAAGCCACTAAATCTTGATTCATCATACTTAAAATCATATATATAAGAATGACTCTTAAAATCACTTAATTCTACAGTCATTTTATCTACAAGATTAGCACCACTAAAAGTTCCATAGTCTAAAACATCGCTATATTCATCATAATACTTTTTGCTTGATGAAGTTGCTGTTGCTTTTGTAGTTGTTTCAGTTGTTGATTCTGTAGTTGTTTCTGTTGAAGTTTCTGTTGAAGTTTCTGTTGAAGTTTCTGTTGTTGTTACAGTAGTGGTTTCTGTTGTAGTTTCTGTACTACTTTCCTCGCCAGTAATTTTTACTATCTTGTTTTCAGCGTCCCATTGAACAGTATATCCAAAAGTTTCTGCTACAAATCTAGCTGGTGCTAATGTTCTGCCATTTACTATTACTGCCGGTGCATCTAACTGTACTTCCTTATTGTTTACAGTTACAGCATTTGCTCCAACAGTCATATTTACTGTTGTATCGCCCTTTCTAGCTGTTATTGTCTTTGTTTCTGCATCAAAGTCAATATTAGCACCAACAGCCTCAAATATTGCTATTACAGGTACCATTGTTCTACCATCTATAACAGTAGGTGGCACTTCTGCTGATATTTCACTACCATTAATCTGCAAAGAAATATTGCTTTCCTCACCATATGCAACAGTAACTCCACTAAATAACATACCTGTTGACATTAATACACATAATGCCTTTTTCAAGTTCTTTTTCATAAAAACACACCCTCTTTATAATTATTATATTTTTATTATAATAATCATAACTACCTGTGTCAATATTTTTATTTAACATTATTTAAAAATCAATTTGCACTTTGATATATTCTTTTCCATTTTCCTGTTTTATATTGACAAAATGAAACAAGCCAATTTACAAACCAACCTAAAGGCACAACATACCATATAACCTCAACACCAAATTTAGGAGAAAATACTACTGCCACAAAAACTCTTATAAAAAGGTTTGCCAAATTGGCAACAGTAAACATTACCATATCCCCAGCACCTCTTAAAAGACCGTCTATAGCCATTTTAAAACCTATCATACTGTAGAAAAATCCCATATATGCCATAAGATTATAACCTGTGTCAAATGCCACTTTTGTAGCATCTCCACCCATAAACAATGACATAATCTGTCCATTAAACAATTCAATAACAGCCAAAATTACTATGCCGGATATAATAACCATAATGTTTGCACCCTTGTAGCCCTGAGGTACTCTCTCCATTTTTCCAGCACCTATATTCTGAGCTGTGTATGATGACAAGGCATTGCCTATAGCTGCCATTGGCACTACACATACGGACTCTATTCTCATAGCTGCTGAAAAGCCAGCAAGCACTTCTGAGCCAAAGTTATTTACTGACGACTGTACAAGCATAAGCCCTATTGAAACAGTAGACTGTTGTAGTATAGACGGAAAAGCTATTTTAGCCATTGTTACAAGTTCCGTCATATCAAATAAAGTTGTTTTACCTATTTTCAATTTTCTTAACTGTATCATAAATACAAAAAATGACAGCACTACAGAAATACCCTGTGCAATAAATGTTGCCCAAGCTACACCAACTACACCCATATTAAAACGGGTTACTAACAATATATCCAATATAATATTTAATACAGATGAGAATATAAGAAAATACAAAGGTATTTTAGACTTACCAAGGGCATTAAACATTGACGAAACAACATTGTACATAAATAGGAATGGTAAACCTAAAAAATATATGTTTAAATATTCAACAGCCATATCTATTACATTTGACGGCGTATTTAACAGTATAATTATCTTTTTACTAAACACTAAGCCGAATACACCTAAAAATATACTTACAGCCAAAAATGCAATAAAAGCCGTAAAAACAGCTGTTTTCATTCTTTTGTACATTTTTGCACCAAAGTATCGACTAACTGTAACAGATGCTCCTATTCCTCCACCAATGGCAATACAGATAAAAACCGTAGTCAAAGAATAGGAAACACCTACAGCTGCCAAGGCTTCTTCCCCTACATATCTTCCAACAACAGCTGAGTCTGCCATAGTATACATCTGCTGAAAAAAATTACCTATAATCATAGGCAAAGCAAAAATAAAAAGAGCCAATATAGGCTTTTTCTTTACTAAATAATCGTTTTCCATTTTTCTTCCTCTTTTTCTCTATGTGTTTATACCCCAATTATACTATTATGTATTTGTCATTGTCAAATTAAATGGTCAGAACATTTTGCTTTGCAAAATGTGGCTTGTAAACAAGCCATCGGATTTATCTTTCCGATTCATTGGTCAGAACATTTTGCTTTGCAAAATGTGGCTTGTGAACAAGCCATCGGATTTATCTTTCCGATTCATTGGTCAGAACATTTTGCTTTGCAAAATGTGGCTTGTGAACAAGCCATCGGATTTATCTTTCCGATTCATTGGTCAGAACATTTTGCTTTGCAAAATGTGGCTTGTGAACAAGCCATCGGATTTATCTTTCCGATTCATTGGTCAGAACATTTTGCTTTGCAAAATGTGGCTTGTGAACAAGCCATCGGATTTATCTTTCCGATTCATTAAAAAGAGAGTGCCTAAACACTCTCTTTTAAAAATCAATATTCATTAGTGAACCTTGAGAACTTCTGAGTCCTTATGTATTTCTTCCAATTCATTTGCAAGGTCATCAAGTTCTGTGTTAAGTCTATCCATAATCTTGTCATCAACCTTGTGATGTAAGAAAATATGTTCCATTCTTTCGTAGGCATTTCCTGTCTTTTCAGCAAGTTCAATATACTTATCAATATTGTTAAGCTGACTAGACATTTTAAATCGTGTAATATCGTCTTTTATAAATTCGATAATTTCTCTCTGGTCTGCGTACTTACCCTTTACCATAGCATATGGTCTCATACGCTGAAGGAAAAATTTATCCTTTCTTGTAATGTTAAAAACATAAGAAACAATTAAACCGTTACCTAAATCAAAATTTGCTATGTGCATACGGCTATCGAAAACCTTAATATCCGTTGCCCCAAGCTGTTTAAGGTTAAAAGCGATAATATCGCCACTTACAGTATTTTGATTCATAAAATCCCTCCTCTGATATTTTATTCATACATAATTACAAGATATGCAGTAGAAACAATAATAGACATAATCATAAGTGGGAAACCAATCTTAAAGTAGCTACCAAATGTGATTTCGTGTCCATCTCTCTTACTGATACCTGAAAGAACAACGTTAGCTGATGCACCAACAAGTGTACCATTACCACCAAGACAAGCACCAAGAGATAATGCCCACCAAAGAGGTGCAATATCCATACCACTCTTGCCCATTGTAATAATAAGTGGAATAAGTGTCGCAACGAAAGGTATGTTATCTAAGAATGATGAAAGTATAGCAGAAACCCATAAAATAAGCAAGAGCATAAGCAAGTCATTACCCTGTGTTACATTAATAAGGAATTTTGCCATCATATCAATAACGCCTGTCTGCTGTAAACCACCTACAACACCGAAAAGACCAACAAAGAATACAATAGTAGGCCATTCAACTGTTGCAATAATTTCTTCTGGGTCTGCCTTTCCATGGCTGAGGAACAATATAACTGCTGCTGCTGCAATAGCTATTGTGGCAGACTGTATACCTAAAGCATCGTGAAGCATAAATGCAACAACAACGCAAATCATTACAACAACACTCTGAATAAGAAGAACCTTATCCTTAATAGCCTTGTTTTCGTCTAATTCCATAACTGCTGCCATTTTTTCTGGTGTAACATGGAGCTTTCTACCGTAAATAAAGTAGAAACAGAATAATGTAAGAACACCAATAATAACAGCTGGAACACCTGTATTTACAATAAAGTCATTGAAACTAAGTCCTGCGGCACTACCAATCATAATGTTAGGTGGGTCACCAATAAGTGTAGCTGTACCACCAACATTAGATGCTAAAATCTGTGTAATCAAAAATGGTACTGGATTAAGCCCAAGCATTTCTGTAACAGCGATTGTCATTGGACCAACCAAAAGTACAGTTGTAACATTATCAAGGAAAGCTGAAAGAACAGCTGTAATAATGAAAAATAAAATCATTATTATCCAAGGCTTACCTTTTGATAATTTGGCTGCTTTAATAGCTATGTATTCAAACAAGCCAGAAATTTTTACTACTGACACAAAAAGCATCATACCTATTAATATACCAACTGTGTTAAAGTCTATGTAAGATGCTAAACTTTCTACATCAAGTATCTTACAGGCTAACAACAAAGTTGCACCAGCAACGGCTGCTAAAGCACGATGAACTTTTTCTGTCATTATTGCTGCCATAGTGACAACAAAAATAATAATTGAAATAATCTGTTGTGCGTCCATAATTTCCTCCATTTATGTTTTTTTATTTTCAAAATCATTATACGGCAGTTTTTCTTACTATTCAATATTTATAAACATATTTTTTAGGCTATATTTAATATAAAACATATGTTATACTACAGTTTTTTAGGCATTTTGTCTAAAAAATAACAATATTTAACAATAAAATCACAATTTATTATATTTTTCAATTTTATAATTATACATTTTCTATTTATAGATTTTACATTGTTATTACTTACTTTATAAAAGTTTTACCTTATATTTAAATATATTTATTGCAATATTTTTTTATAT
>ERZ838516.4266-NODE-4266-length-11245-cov-3.866577_pt1 | contig 11245 bp, 7 predicted proteins | sample MGYA00519910_ERZ838516 | MGnify/ENA primary metagenome ERZ838516 (study PRJEB31850, sample SAMEA3708837) | human gut metagenome | biome: human gut; feature: human-associated habitat; material: faeces | place: China | collected 2014 ... | reverse complement strand
TGAAATAGGATATCCGAAATGTAATATATAAAATACGATATCTGAAATGTGAAATAGGATATCCGAAATGTAATATATAAAATACGATATCTGAAATGTGAAATAGGATATCCGAAATGTAATATATAAAATACGATATCTGAAATGTGAAATGTGAAATACGATATCTGAAATGTAATATATAAAATACAGTATCTGGAATGTGATATAGCGTATATCTGGAATGGCCGGATGTTAATAATTGGAGGGAAAATAATGGCTGAAATAGAAAATAGCAAAGATTTGATAGGAGTATTATGGAGTGGTGCGGATATCCTTCGTTCAAAGATGGATGCTAATGAATATAAGGATTATCTGTTAGGAATAGTATTTTATAAATATTTGTCTGATTCATTTTTAATTAAGGTATATGACCTGATATATGATGAGAAGCCTGAGAGCCTTAAGGCAGCATTAGAGGCATATAAGGAAGCACTTGATGATGAAAGCGCAGATGAACTTATTAAGCAGATTAAGTCAACTTGCCATTATATGATTGAGCCGGAGCTTACATATACATGTTTTGCGGAGGCAGCTAACAATAATGCATTTAATCGTGAACAACTGCAGAAAGCATTTAATAACATAGAACAGAGTGACCCTGTATTTGCAGATTTATTTACAGATATTGATCTATATTCCAATCGTCTTGGAAATGGTGACCAGAAGCAGAGTGATACTGTTGCAAGTCTTATTAAAGAGATTGATAAGGCAGATTTGCTTAATTCCGATGCAGAGATACTTGGTAATGCATACGAATACCTGATAGGGCAATTTGCATCAGAGACAGGTAAAAAAGCAGGCGAGTTCTATACGCCACAGGCTGTATCAAAGATATTGACAAGAATAGCAATAGCAGGACAGGAGAATATGCGTGGTCTGTCCGTATATGACCCTTGTATGGGGTCAGGTTCGCTTCTGTTAAATGCGAAGAAATATTCTAGCGAGCCTGAATATATTAAATATTATGGTCAGGAGTTAAATACATCGACCTATAATCTTGCAAGAATGAATATGTTTCTTCATGGGGTTGAGACTAAAAACCAGAATCTTCATAATGGCGATACACTTGATGGAGACTGGCCTACAGGAGAGGATACGGATTTTAACATGGTACTTATGAATCCTCCGTATTCAGCAAAATGGAGTGCGGCAGCAGGATTTTTACAGGATGAAAGATTTAGTGATTATGGGGTATTAGCTCCAAAATCAAAGGCAGATTATGCATTTTTACTGCATGGACTGTATCATTTAAAAAATAATGGAACGATGGCTATTGTACTGCCACATGGAGTTTTATTCAGGGGAGCAGCAGAAGGGAAAATCAGGGAAAAATTATTGCGCTCAGGTAATATATATGCCGTTATCGGATTGCCGGCTAACTTATTTTATAATACCTCAATCCCTACATGTATTATGGTATTAAAGAAACATAGAGATGGAAGAGATGTATTATTTATAGATGCTTCGCAGATGTTTGATAAGGGCAAAAAGCAAAATTCCATGAATGACGAACATATCAATTCAGTAATGGAGCTTTACAAAAATAGAGAAACCGTAGAAAAACAGTCATATCTTGCCAGCTTTGAGGACATAGAAAAGAATGATTTTAACCTGAATATTCCTCGTTATGTTGATAATTTTGAAGAAGAGGAAGAGATTGATTTAAATGAGATTCTTTCTGATATGGCAAAGACAGATGAAGAACTGGATAAAGTGCAGGGTGAATTTGTATCACTTCTAAAAGAACTTACATCAACTGATGATACGATAATGTCAGCTTTAAATAGTCTGATTGGGAAGATGGAGGTGTAGGTGTATGAGCAAACCGAAGATTAGATTTAAGGGATATTGTAACGATTGGGAACGTCGTAAGTTGGGGGATATAGCTAATGTAACAAAACTTGCGGGGTTTGAATTTACTGAACATGTTGTCTATTCAGATGAGGGCAATATTATCGCATTGCGAGGATTGAACATAAAAAATGGTCAGTTGATTTTAGATGATGTTAAGTATATAGATGGAAGTAATTTTTCTAAACTAAGTCGTAGTAAGTTATTTATAGATGACATCATGTTTACCTATGTCGGTACTGTTGGAGAAGTAGCTATAATCAAGGAAAATGATAGATTTTATCTTGCACCGAATGTTTCGAGAATTAGAGTTAAAAGTGATGATTCACCCAAATTCATTAGCCATTATATGAGGACAGATAATTTTAAAAACAAGGTGATTTTTCCGTTAATTGCAACTTCATCACAGCCAGCACTAAGCATGGAAAATATTAGAAAATTTACTATTAATATTCCTATAAGCAGAGAAGAACAAGACTGTTTAGCAAAATATTTTGATAGCCTCGACCACCTCATCACTCTTCACCAGAGACAGTGTGAAAATGCAAAAAAATTAAAAAAATTCATGCTTCAAAAAATGTTTCCGAAAAAAAATCAAAAAAATCCTGAAATCAGATTTGTTGGATTTACTAATGATTGGGAACGTCGTAAGTTGGGGGAGATCATAACTGAATATAAGGAAACTGTTGATTCGGATTGCACTTTGCCGATTCTTACTTCATCAAAAACAGAGGGCGTAATACTGCAAGAAGAGCATTTTGGAAGAAAGCAACAACATGATATTACAGGATATAACATACTGCCAAGAAACTATTGCACATATCGAAATAGAAGTGATGGGGTAGACTTCACATTTAATATTAATAAATGCTGTGATAAAGGGATTATTAGCAAATTTTATCCTGTTTTCAGTGGAAATAATAGCGATGTATTCTTTCTTTCATTGGTGTTGAATAACAGCGAAGAAGTTGTACATGAAATAGCATATACATGTACAGGAACTGGACAGAAGGTACTCTCATTTCTTGATTTACAAAAGATGAGGGTCAGAGTGCCAAGTTTTGAGGAACAGAAGAAAGTTGGAGAGATAATTACAACCCTCGACCACCTCATCACTCTTCACCAAAATAAGTGTGATGAACTTAAAAAATTAAAGAAATTTATGCTTCAAAATATGTTTATTTAGGAGGGAATGTGTAAAATGGGGAAAATTATTTTATATCATGGAACTCCTGATGAGGTTGTAACACCATTTTTTGGAGGTGGAGACGATAAACATGATTATGGACGTGGATTTTATCTGACAGAAAATATTGATTTGGCAAAAGAATGGGCTGTATGCAGACCAAATGATAAAAATGGATGGGTGCATAAGTATGAATTGGATACTGATGGACTGGAAATACTTGATTTTAAGGAAAAAGATGTATTGTCATGGCTTGCGGAGCTTATGAAACACAGAGATGCGGCAGATTCAAAAAGATATAGAGTTTTGGCTGCGAAGTTTATTGAAAAATATGGAATTGATACAGCTTCATATGATGTTATAAAAGGCTGGCGTGCAGATGCATCATATTTTTATATTGCTAAGGAATTTGTCAGGGACAATATAGATATTGAGATACTTGAAGAGCTGTTATCACTTGGTGGTCTGGGTATTCAATATTGTATTAAAACAGAGCTGGCTTATTCAAAATTACATGAAATTAAAGAAGCTATTATTCGTGTTGACTATGAGGAGTTTAATAATAAATATAATCATAGAGATATTGAAGCAAGAAAAAATATGAGAGATTTAGTTGATTCTGATAGAAATAAGGTTACTAATGTATTCAGTACATTGTTATAAGAGGTGGAATTAATGAGAGCTTATTCAGAAGTATATCTAAATGATGTAGTTGAAAATCAGGGAAAGCTGTTTGACTATGTTGCACAGACATTTCCTGATAAGGATACGGAAGATTTTATTAAAACATATATGAAAAGTAAGACGAGACAGAGCATAGATAAGTCGATGGCTTATGTAAATACTATGGATGCAACGCAGCTATGGCATTATTTTTCTGATACTGAAAAGTATAGTCTGAAAAATGGAAAATCTCTTGAGGGATTCATGCCGGACTGGATAGGTGAATTTTATGCATATTATCAGTGGTATTATAATTTGCCAAGTGAAGAGGTTATAAAAAGGGTTCCATTGGATTTTTTGAAAAAAGCATATTTCGGATTGCATGATTTGGAACTTGACCTTGCTGTAAAGAAAGTTGGTGAAAATTGATGGAAATCATATGTTTTCACAATTCTGATGAGGAAAATGGATATTTAAGTAACTGGTATTTATCTGATTTTGTAGTTGATAATGTGCAATTTTCGTCAATGGAACAGTATATGATGTATAAAAAGGCAACATGTTTTTCAGATAATGATATAGCGGCTCAGATTTTAGATAGCACAGATACAGCAGTGATTAAGTCATTAGGACGCAAGGTTTCAAATTATAATGAAAATATATGGAATGGTATGCGGCAGATTATAGTATATGAAGGACTATTGGCAAAATTTTCACAAAATCCATTACTAAAAGATAGATTAATATCAACAGGCAATAATATTTTAGCAGAATGTGCGGTCAGAGATTGCATATGGGGAATAGGATTGTCAATGGATAACCCTAAACGATTAGATATTGAGCAGTGGAGAGGGCAGAATCTGCTCGGTTATGCGCTGATGATGGTTAGAGAACACCTTAAAAATGACTTACGATTGGGAACGGCGTAAGTTGGGGGAGGTAATAGAAGTTTGCAGTGGTAGGGATTACAAGCATCTTGATGATGGTGATATTCCAGTATATGGAACTGGTGGATATATGCTAAGTGTTTCAGATGCTCTTTCTTATGATGAGGATGCAATAGGTATTGGCAGGAAAGGAACAATTGACAAACCTTATATTTTAAAAGCTCCATTTTGGACTGTAGACACACTTTTTTACTGTATTCCCAAAGGTGATTACGATTTGAAATTTTTATTTAGCATATTTCAAAATATCAATTGGAGGGCGATGGATGAATCAACAGGCGTTCCGAGCTTATCAAAGGCAGTTATAAATAAAGTTGAAATATTATCACCGACATTGACGGAACAGCAGAAGATTGGTAACTATTTATCCAATCTCGACCACCTCATCACTCTTCACCAAAATAAGTGTGATGAACTTAAAAAATTAAAGAAATTTATGCTTCAAAATATGTTTATTTAGGAGGGAATGTGTAAAATGGGGAAAATTATTTTATATCATGGAACTCCTGATGAGGTTGTAACACCATTTTTTGGAGGTGGAGACGATAAACATGATTATGGACGTGGATTTTATCTGACAGAAAATATTGATTTGGCAAAAGAATGGGCTGTATGCAGACCAAATGATAAAAATGGATGGGTGCATAAGTATGAATTGGATACTGATGGACTGGAAATACTTGATTTTAAGGAAAAAGATGTATTGTCATGGCTTGCGGAGCTTATGAAACACAGAGATGCGGCAGATTCAAAAAGATATAGAGTTTTGGCTGCGAAGTTTATTGAAAAATATGGAATTGATACAGCTTCATATGATGTTATAAAAGGCTGGCGTGCAGATGCATCATATTTTTATATTGCTAAGGAATTTGTCAGGGACAATATAGATATTGAGATACTTGAAGAGCTGTTATCACTTGGTGGTCTGGGTATTCAATATTGTATTAAAACAGAGCTGGCTTATTCAAAATTACATGAAATTAAAGAAGCTATTATTCGTGTTGACTATGAGGAGTTTAATAATAAATATAATCATAGAGATATTGAAGCAAGAAAAAATATGAGAGATTTAGTTGATTCTGATAGAAATAAGGTTACTAATGTATTCAGTACATTGTTATAAGAGGTGGAATTAATGAGAGCTTATTCAGAAGTATATCTAAATGATGTAGTTGAAAATCAGGGAAAGCTGTTTGACTATGTTGCACAGACATTTCCTGATAAGGATACGGAAGATTTTATTAAAACATATATGAAAAGTAAGACGAGACAGAGCATAGATAAGTCGATGGCTTATGTAAATACTATGGATGCAACGCAGCTATGGCATTATTTTTCTGATACTGAAAAGTATAGTCTGAAAAATGGAAAATCTCTTGAGGGATTCATGCCGGACTGGATAGGTGAATTTTATGCATATTATCAGTGGTATTATAATTTGCCAAGTGAAGAGGTTATAAAAAGGGTTCCATTGGATTTTTTGAAAAAAGCATATTTCGGATTGCATGATTTGGAACTTGACCTTGCTGTAAAGAAAGTTGGTGAAAATTGATGGAAATCATATGTTTTCACAATTCTGATGAGGAAAATGGATATTTAAGTAACTGGTATTTATCTGATTTTGTAGTTGATAATGTGCAATTTTCGTCAATGGAACAGTATATGATGTATAAAAAGGCAACATGTTTTTCAGATAATGATATAGCGGCTCAGATTTTAGATAGCACAGATACAGCAGTGATTAAGTCATTAGGACGCAAGGTTTCAAATTATAATGAAAATATATGGAATGGTATGCGGCAGATTATAGTATATGAAGGACTATTGGCAAAATTTTCACAAAATCCATTACTAAAAGATAGATTAATATCAACAGGCAATAATATTTTAGCAGAATGTGCGGTCAGAGATTGCATATGGGGAATAGGATTGTCAATGGATAACCCTAAACGATTAGATATTGAGCAGTGGAGAGGGCAGAATCTGCTCGGTTATGCGCTGATGATGGTTAGAGAACACCTTAAAAATGACTTACGATTGGGAACGGCGTAAGTTGGGGGAGGTAATAGAAGTTTGCAGTGGTAGGGATTACAAGCATCTTGATGATGGTGATATTCCAGTATATGGAACTGGTGGATATATGCTAAGTGTTTCAGATGCTCTTTCTTATGATGAGGATGCAATAGGTATTGGCAGGAAAGGAACAATTGACAAACCTTATATTTTAAAAGCTCCATTTTGGACTGTAGACACACTTTTTTACTGTATTCCCAAAGGTGATTACGATTTGAAATTTTTATTTAGCATATTTCAAAATATCAATTGGAGGGCGATGGATGAATCAACAGGCGTTCCGAGCTTATCAAAGGCAGTTATAAATAAAGTTGAAATATTATCACCGACATTGACGGAACAGCAGAAGATTGGTAACTATTTATCCAATCTCGACCACCTCATCACTCTTCACCAGTAGAAGTATTATTGTAATATTATATATGTATTTAAAAGATATCTTTATGAATATAATTCACGATAAAGGAGCAGGTGGTGTATTATATTACATTATTAATGAAATTTCAGGAAGAACGGGAATAAACATGAAAAAATTATAAGTATCAGATTAAAATGATACATTCTTGAGCTGGTTAGAAATCAAATATTCATTATTAGTAGAATACAGTCAGAAGGGAGAATATTATGGCGCAATCAGAGGCGGCGATTGAAAAAGAACTTATAGAACAGCTTATATATGGGGATTCGCAATGGACTTACAGGGATGATTTAAAGACACAGGAGCAGCTTTGGGATAATTTCAGATATATTCTTGAGCAGAATAATAAGGACAGGTTAGATGGTAAGCCCTTGTCAGATTCGGAATTTGAACAGGTTAAGAACCAGCTACAGTTTTCATCATTTTATAAGGCAGGAGAATGGCTTGTTGGTGAAAATGGAAGGGTTATGGTGCATGTACAGAGGAATAACACATTTTTACATCTTGTAGTAATGAACCATGAACATATTGCAGGTGGCAGCAGTGTATATGAAGTTATTAACCAGTATAGTGCATTAAAGACGGATGATGGTGAAAGAGACAGAAGATTTGATGTTACGCTTATGATTAATGGACTTCCAATGATTCATATTGAATTAAAAAACAGGAATCATTCTTATATGGATGGCTTCTGGCAGATTAAAAAATATATAGGTGAGGGTAAGTTTACAGGTATATTTTCTGCGGTCCAGATGTTTGTTGTAAGTAATGGTGTCAATACAAAATATTTCTCTGCAGCATCAGACACAGAGCTTAATCCTAAATTTATAAGTGGGTGGCTTGATAAAGAAAATAATCCTGTAGCAGATTATATTGATTTTGCAAAAAGTGTTCTTCGTATTCCACAGGCACATGAAATGATAGCAAGATATACTGTGCTTGATGAGGATGCTAAGAGACTGATTTTATTAAGGCCATATCAGATTCATGCGATTGAAGCTATACGAGAGGCTTCTAAACGTGGTATTTCCGGCTATGTATGGCATACTACAGGTTCAGGAAAAACTCTTACATCTTATAAGGCTACAAGAAATCTTCTTATGGATATTCCGGCAATTGATAAGACTATATTTCTTATTGACAGGAAAGACCTTGATACGCAGACGACACTGGCATTTCAGGCATATGCAAATAATGATCTGATAGATGTTGATGAGACTGATAATGTAGGTGACCTTAGAAAGAAGTTAAAATCCTCAGACCGCCAGGTGATAGTTACCACTATACAGAAGCTTCAGATACTTGTTACAAAAAAGCTCACAGAGGGAACTTATGATTATGATAAGCTTAGAAAATTAAAAATTGCATTTGTAGTGGATGAGTGTCACAGGGCAGTTACGCCGGCAACTAAAAGAATTATTGAGAGATTCTTTGGAAATTCATTATGGTATGGATTTACCGGAACTCCGAGATTTGCAGAGAATCCATATCCGCAGATGGGGGATTTGCCAAGGACCACAGAGCAGTTATATGGAAGCCGTCTTCATAAATATACTATACAGAATGCTATACATGATAATGCTGTATTGGGATTTCAGGTTGAACATAACGGACCTAAGAATATGGAGAATGAAAAGGATGGCAGTATTTATAATAATGAAAAGCATATGTTAAATGTATTAGATGTCATTTTAAATAAATCATTTTATAAGCTGGGTTTTCAAAATGGCAAAGGCATGACTTATGAGGGGCTTTTAACGACCGGTTCTATACAGCTTGCACAAAAGTATTATGAGCTTTTAAAGAAAGTAAAAGATGGTCAGACAGATTTGCAGATTGATAAAAAGATTAAACAGGTTCTGCCAGATTTTCCTAAATTTGCAATTACATATTCAGTTACGGAAAATGATGAGGGGTCACATGTCAATCAGGAGAAGATGCAGGAGTCGTTAGATGATTATAATGAAATGTTTGGAACAAAGTACGATACCTCACAGATACAAGGCTACAATGCTAATCTTAATAAGCGTCTTGCAAGAAAGGATACAAAATTTAAAAGCAGAGATGAACAGCTGGATATTGTTATTGTAGTTGACAGGCTTTTAACAGGATTTGATGCACCATGTCTTTCGACAATATTTATCGACAGACAGCCGATGGGACCACATGACCTTATACAGGCATTTTCAAGAACCAACCGTATCTATGATAAGAATAAAGCGTATGGTCAGATAGTTACATTTCAGGCACCAAAGTATTTTAAAGAATGTGTAGATAGTGCGGTAAGATTATATTCTGCCGGAAGTACGCAGACGGCTATTGTTGCAGAGTGGGAAAAGGTAGAACAGGCATTTTGTAAATCATTACATGCATTAAGGGCTGTTGCGGCTGTACCGGAAGAGGTTACTTCAATGTCTGATAAGGAAAAATGCATATTTTTACATATTTTTCAGGAGTTTGACAGGCTGTTTGCACAGTTAAAATCATTTACACAATATAATGATGAGATGCTTGCAGAATATAAATTTTCTGAGGAAGAGTATGAAGCATATGCAGGACATTATATAAATGTGAAAGAGGAGCTTAGACAAAAAGAAGATAATCAGCATAATGAGCAGGAGAATGAAGATGTTCCTGATGATTATGAGCTTATGGCGTATAGCAGCACGAAGATAGATTATGAATATATAATTAATCTGATTCAGAATATTGTGTCGGGTGATAGTGAATCAGAAGATGTTACACCATACCAGAGGCAGAAACAGATTGATGAAGTTAAAAGATATATAGAAGAGATAAGAAAAGATAATCCTAAGGTTGCGGATATTATGACAGCACTTGTTAATGAAATAGAACATGATGAAAATAAATATAAGGGCAGGTCTATTCTTAATATAGTAGAAAATATGAAACAGGAATGTATTGAAAAAGTAGTAGCGGATTTTTGTATGACATGGTATGTGTCAAGAGATGATATTATGTATGCGGCGATGAATTATAGAAATGGTGAGATTCCTAATGAAAATGCTATTAAGATAACGGCGGATTTTACGAGTTATAAGGCGGCACAGGAAAGAGCAATTCCAAAGTTTAAATATTATAATATGCTATTTACAGAATTAAAGAAAGTACTTGAAAAAGAGATAAAACCACTTGTCAATAATTAGTATTAATAGTTAGACATATCAGCGTAAGTAATGATTGAAAAGGAGGCGCTTATGCGTAATGATATGAACAGTAAACAGCTTTTTTGTGATTATTACGGGCAATGGATTGAAGTATATAAAAAAGATGCTATAAGAGATTCAACGATGGCAAAGTACAATATGTCGCACAAATGGGTTGAGAAGCTGGCACCGGAGCTTACGATGGAGAATCTTACGAGGACGGCATACCAGCAGCTTCTTAATGATTATGCCAAAGAGCATGAAAGGCAGACAACTCTTGATTTTCATCATCAGCTTAAAGGTGCGATACTGGATGCGGTTGATGACGGGCTTATAGAAAGAGACCCGACAAGAAAGGCAATTATTAAAGGGAAAACACCACGCGCCAAGAAGATTAAATATCTTAATCAGTTTGAACTGCATACACTGATTGCACATCTTGATATAAAAGAAGAGGTCAACTGGGACTGGTTTATTCTCTTAGTTGCTAAGACGGGAATGAGATTTTCTGAGGCTCTTGCGGTTACGCCGGCGGATTTTGATTTTTCAAGACAGACATTATCTGTAAGTAAGACATGGGATTATAAGGGGGATGGAGGATATCTTCCAACTAAGAACAAATCGTCGGTAAGAAAGATTCAGATAGACTGGCAGGTTGTTGTAAAATTTTCTGAACTGGTTAAAAATATGCCCCAGGATAAGCCGATATTTGTCGGAGATACCAAGATATATAATTCAACTGTTAATGATGTGCTTACAAGACATTGTAAGGCATGTGGGATTCCGGTTATCTCAATTCATGGATTAAGGCATACACATGCATCACTGTTATTATTTGCCGGCGTATCAATTGCAAGTGTTGCAAGAAGATTAGGGCATGCGAGCATGACTACGACAC